>Ga0209181_10000318_pt1 | contig 90461 bp, 76 predicted proteins | sample MAT05_FD_187208 | JGI IMG/M metagenome (GOLD analysis project Ga0209181, IMG submission 187208) | Freshwater microbial communities from Lake Fryxell liftoff mats and glacier meltwater in Antarctica - MAT-05 (SPAdes) (version 2) | ecosystem: Environmental > Aquatic > Freshwater > Ice > Liftoff...
ATCCTGAAGCATCAGCACTGCCGCGCCGGTCGCCGGCTTCGACATGGAGGCGATCCAGAAAAGCGTGTCCGGCGTCATCGCGCGGTTCGTCGCCACATCCGCCAAGCCCGTGCTTTCGATGTGCAGCAACCGGTCCTTCGTGAGCACGACGGTCACGGCACCGGCGACTTCCTTTTTCCCCACCATCTCCTGCATCGCCGCACCGATGCCGGGGAGCGTCGGGTCGCCGGCGAAAGTGGACTGGGCAAACCAAAGAACGGTGGAGACAGCGAGCAAGGCGGAGTGACGGAGGGGAAGCATGGTGACGCAGCCTATCCCGGAGTCCGCCCGGCCCTTTGATGATTTCGCGTTCGGCTTCGCAAACGATGGCAGCCAAGTCTTCCCGGCGATCCGGGTTTGGCCTATCACCTTCACCTCCCCATGCGCTTCTCGTTCGTTCGTTCATTTGCCCTGTTCGCGGCGGGTTCGTGTGCGCTGAACGCCGAGCCAGCGGGCCAGGTGGACCCGTCGCTGGAAGCCTTCGTGCAGAATTTCAAAGGCAAGGGAGCGCTGAACGACGGATCGAAGGCGCTGACGCCGGAAGAGACGATCGCGCACTTCAAGCTCGCTCCCGGCTTGAAGATGGAAGTGGTGGCGGCGGAGCCGGTCATCACGCAGCCGCTCAATCTGCATTTCGACGAGCGCGGGCGGCTGTGGGTGGTGCAATATCTCCAGTATCCCTTCCCGGCGGGGCTGAAGATTTTGAAATACGACGAGTATCTCCGCGCGGTCTTCGACAAGGTCCCGCCACCGCCGCCGCAGCACTTTCCAGGCAAGGATCGCATCACGATCCTGGAAGACAAAAACGGCGACGGCACTTTCGAGTCGGCGAAGGATTTCGTCTCGGATCTCAACATCGCCCGCAGCGTGGTGACGGGACGCGGCGGGGTGTGGATTTTGAATCCGCCGTATCTGCTCTTTTATCCCGATGCGAATCGCGACGACGTGCCGGACGGCGATCCAAAAGTAGTGCTCAGCGGCTTCGGCCTCGAGGACACGCACAGCGGCGCGAACTCGCTGGCGTGGGGACCGGATGGCTGGCTCTACGGGGCGCACGGGAGCACCTGCACGGCGGAGGTGAAGGGCGTAAAATTTGCGGGCCAGGCGATCTGGCGTTTCGATCCGGCGACGGAAGATTTCGAGGTCTTTGCGGAAGGCGGCGGCAATACCTACAGCCTGGAATTCGACGCGAAAGGCCGCGCTTTCTCCGGCACGAATTTCGGCGACACCCGCGGGATGTATTACCCGCAGGGCAGCGCCGGGGTGAAGAACTGGGGCAAACACGGGCCGCTGATGAATCCGTATTCGTTCGGCTGGTTCGAGCACATGGCGCACACCGGCTACCAGCCGCGGTTTGCCCAGACGATCGTCATCTACGAAGGCGGCGCGATCCCGCAGCTCGAAGGCGCGCTGGTCGCGCCGATGTCGCTGATGAACCGCGTGATGGCGAGCAAGCTCTCGCACGACACCTCGACGTATCGCACCGACGATCTCGACCCACTGGTGCTCACCGACGATCGGTGGTTTCGCCCGGTGGATACGAAGGTGGGGCCCGACGGCGCGATCTACCTGGCGGACTGGTACGACAGCCGCCTCACCCACGTGGACCCGCGCGATACGTGGGACAAAGAGCACGGGCGCATCTATCGGCTGAAGGCGGATACGGTGGCTCCGGGGAGCACACCCGTCCCGGGTGTTGGCGCCGGCGTCCCGCCGGCGCGGACTTCCCGAGACGTAACGTCGGCGGAGGGCTCGGCGCTTGGGGAAGTTCGTTTCGGCGGGACGCCGAAACCAACACCCGGGACGGGTGTGCTCCCCGGAACCGCGGCGAGCCCGCTCGATCTCGCTGCGCTTTCCGGCGAACAACTCATCGAAACGCTGCGCAATCCGAACAAATGGTTTCGCCAGATGGCGCTGCGGATTTTCTACGATCGGAAGGATGCGGCGCTCGTGCCGCGGCTGCGCAAACTCGTGACGGCGGAGACGGGGCAATTCGCGCTCGAATGCCTGTGGGCGCTGCACGCGAGCGGCGGCTTCACCGAGGAGGTGGCGCTCGCGACGTTGGAGCACGCGGACGAACATCTGCGAACGTGGACGGTGCGGCTGCTCGGCGATCGATATCCGCCGGCGCGCTACGGCAGTGCCGCGCGCACGCCGGCGCCGCTGAACGCCGCATTGCAAGCCAGGCTGGAAACGCTGGCGCGCACGGAACCAGCGGTGCAAACCCGCGCTCAACTCGCGAGCGCGGCCAAGCGGTTGCCGGGAACGAACGCGCTGCCGATCCTGCGCGAGCTGCTTTTTCGCGCGGAGGATGCGGGCGACAAACACGTTCCCCTGCTCCTCTGGTGGGCGCTGGAGAGCAAGGCGGTGTCAGATCGCCCGGCAGTGCTGGCGTTGCTGCGGCACTCGACGTTCTGGCGCACGCCGCTGGTGGAAAAGACGATCGTCGCGCGGCTCGGGCAGCGGTACACGGCGGAACGTTCGGAGCAGAATCTGGACACGGCCGCGCAACTGCTCGCGCTGGCGCCGGGCCCAGACGCGGTGGGATCACTCGTGCGCGGGATGGAGGCGGGCCTGCAAGGAGATCGCGTGACCGCGGTGCCCGCGGCGTTGCGCGCGCAAGTCGCGGAGGTTTGGAAAACGCAGCCGCACACGCCGGTTTTGATCAGCTTCGCGCTGCGGCTCGGCCATGAGCCGGCGGCCGAAGCAGCGGTGCAGACGCTCGCCGATCCAAAGACGAAAACGGCGGAGCGCAAAAGCCTCCTCGAACTGCTCGCAGAGCGCCGGGTGACTGCGGCCGTGCCGGTGATCGTGGCGTTGCTCAATAAGGAAAAGGCCGACGGCGCGAAGGTCGATCTGCTCAATGCCCTCGCGCAATTCCATCAGCCCGAAGTGGCGACCGCGCTAATGGCCGTGCTGCCCGGCGCGAGTACGAAGGTGCGCGCGACGATCATCACCGCGCTGAGCAGCCGCGCCGACTGGGCGCGGTCGCTGCTGGAGCTGGTGGACCGCAGCGAGGTGAAAAAGGAACACGTCGCGGTGACGAGCTTGCTGGCGATCCAGAAACTCGGCGATCCGCCAAGCGATGCGCTGATCAAAAAGCACTGGGGCAGCCTGCGCGCTTCGCCCCAAGAGAAGGAGGAACTGATCAAAAATCTGCGGGTGACGATCGCGAAATCCGGCGATGCGGTGCGCGGGCGCGAACTTTTCAAAACGAGCTGCGCCGCGTGCCACATGCTCAAGGGCGAAGGCGCCAAAATCGGCCCCGATCTCACGGGTTACGAGCGCGACAATCTCGACTTCATGCTCCCGGCGATCGTGGATCCGAGCCTCGGCATCCGCGAGGAATACACACTCTACATTCTCACGCGCAAAGACGGGCAGTTGCTCGCCGGCTTCGTCACTGAGACCACGCCGCAATTCGTCACGCTCCAGGACGTGGCGGGCGGCCTCACGAAGGTCGCACGCGAGGACCTCCAGTCGCTCATCGCCTCGCCCGTCTCGCTCATGCCGGAAGGATTGCTCAACGCCCTCTCGCCCGAGCAGACGCGCGATCTCTTCACCTATCTCATGGCCAAATGAAGCGCATCATCGCCTTGCTCCTCCTCACCGTCAGCGCCGTGGCGGAACCTGCGGCGACCCCCGCTCCCACAAAATGGGCGCCGTGGATCGAAGCCGACGCGCCGTTTTTCTCCTCCTCACTCGATCTCCGCGACGTGGACCCCAACGCGGTGCCGATGAACGTGACGCCGCGCGGCCTCGTGCTGAATCTCGGCCACGATTGCTGGGCGTGCTTCGATACCGAGCTGCTGCGGGTCACCGCCATCTGGAAGGGAAAAGGTGTGACGTCCGAAGCGCTCGGGCCGCTCTCGTATCAGGAAGGCGGAAATTTCAAAACGCTCGGCGGTCAGAGCAAACTGCCGAAACCGGACGGCGAGCTGCTGCTGTTCAACGGCGTGTATCCCGGCTGGCAGGTTGGCGAGAGCGTGTCGCTCACCGATCCACGCGAGGCGCAGCCGAGCGCGGAGGAACCGGGTCGCGGACCGCTCCCCGCGGACGTCGGGAGATTCGAGGCGGTGCGGATGACGAACGACGGCGTGGTTTTGGAATACCGCATCGCGGGCGCTGCCGTGCGCGAGCGAATCCGGGCAGGCAACGAGACCGCGACGGTGCAGCGGCAGATCCATCTCGAGCCCTGCGCGAAGGCAGTGACGCTGGTGCTCGCGCGCCTGAATGCCGATGGCACGAGCGCGCCCTTTGCGCACCGGAGCGACGCGGCGATCACGATTCTCCGCGACGGCGGCGTGCTCGCGGTGCGCATCCCGGCGCACACAAAACCGGTGGAACTCGCTTTCGCTTTCGGCCCCGGAGCCATTGCCTCGCTGGCCAAGATCGACGCGACGCCCGCGCCCGCGCGCTGGCCCGAGGAGATCACCACGCAGGCCACCCTTTCCACCGCGAAAGACGCTTACGTGGTGGACACGATCGCGCTGCCTTTCGCCAATCCGTGGCGGCGCAATGTGCGGCTCTGCGACATTGCGTTCTTCAAGGATGGCACGGCCGCGGCGAGCACTTTCGATGGCGACGTGTGGCTGATCCGCGGGCTGGGGAAAGAGGCCGGCCCGGTGCGCTGGCGGCGCTTCGCCACGGGGTTGCACGAACCGATGTCGCTCGCGATCCGCGACGAACAAATCTACGTCTTCGACCGCAACGGCATCTGGCGACTGCGCGACACGAACGGCGACGGCGAAGCGGATGTTCACGAGCTGTTCTCAAACGCCTTTCCACAGACCGCCGAGACCCGCGAATTCCCCAATTCGCTGAAGCTCGCGCCGGACGGTTCGTTCGTGATCGCGAAGGGCGGGCAGCAATCTTCCACGATCAGCAAACTCAACGGCAGCGTGCTCCGCGTGGCCGCGGATGGGCAGAGCTTCACGGTCCTCAGCTACGGTTTTCGCCAGCCTTTCGCGGGCGTGAATCCGCGCACCGGGCTGGTGACGGCGAGCGATCAGGAAGGCCACTATACGCCGACGACGCCGTTCTACATTCTCCAAAAACCCGAATTTCACGGCTACCTCAGCGAGCTGCTGCCCAGGGAAAAATATCCGGCGCCGATCGCCGAGCCGCTGACGTGGATTCCGCATCAGGTGAATGCCTCGGCGATCTCGCAGGTGTGGCTCACCGGCGCGCAGATGGGGCCGCTCAACGACGCGCTCGTTCACGTCGGCTTCAATCGCCCGGAACTCTTCCGCGTGCTGCTGAACGAACGCGGCTCCCGTCCGCAGGCGGCGGTCGTGAGCATCGTGCGCGACTTCGATGTGCCGGCGCTGAATGCAGCGGTGAATCCCGCCGACGGCTCGCTTTATGTCACCGGCTTTCAAGTCGTCGGCTGGGGCACGACGTCGAAGGCCCTGAGCGCGCTCGCCCGCGTGCGCTACACCGGCGCGCCGGTCACGCTGCCGCGCGAAGTGGCGCCGATGGACAAGGGCGTGCTCGTGCGTTTCGACGTGCCGCTTTCTCCCGCCACCGCCCGCGACCGCGCCAGCTACACGCTGGAGAGCTGGCACTATCGCCGCACTTTCCAATACGGCTCGCCGCAGCTCAAAGCGGACGGCGCTCCGGGACGCGACTGGCTCACGCCGAGTGCTGCGTACCTATCGAAAGACGGCCGCAGCGTCTTTGTGGCGCTGCCCGAAATGCAGCCCGTGCAACAGATGCGCATCGGCTGGGCGCTGACCGCCGCCGATGGCGGGAAGGTCGAAGGCAATGCCTACTTCACGCCGTACGAACTGACGAAGTTCGATCCAGAAAAAGAAGGCTTCGGCCCGCTCGACGTAGACCTCACGCCCAAGCCGGCGCTCGCCCAGATCACCGCCCCCGCCAGCGTCGAGGAAGGTAAACGTCTCTACCAGCTCATGGGCTGCATGGCCTGCCACGCGACGGACGATGCGGTGGAACTCAAGATCGGCCCGAGTTGGCGCGGCCTCTACGGGAAGAAGCGCGACATCTTCAAAGGCGAGAGCCTCGAGGCGACCGACGATTATCTCCGCGAGTCGATCCTCACGCCTGCGGCGAAAATCGTGAAGGGCTACGAGAAGATCGAAGCCGGCATGCCCGTCTACTCCGGCGTGTTGAACGATCCGCAGATCGAGTCGCTGATCCTCTTCATCAAAACGCTGCAGTAGGCGCCGCGCCGTCGGGTAGGGAAGCCGCGCCGCGGGTTCCCTAGCTTCCGGAGCCTGGGCCTTTGGGGAGCCAACCTTCGGCGTGGGAACCCGCGGCGCGGCTTCCCTACCACGGAAAAACCAACCTTCGGCGTGGGAACCCGCGGCGCGGCTTCCCTACCACGGAAAAACCAACCTTCGGCGTGGGAACCCGCGGCGCGGCTTCCCTACCACGGAAAAACCAACCTTCGGCGTGGGAACCCGCGGCGCGGCTTCCCTACCACGGAAAACCAACCTTCGGCGTGGGAACCCGCGGCGCGGCTTCCCTACCACGGAAAAACCAACCTTCGGCGTGGGAACCCGCGGCGCGGCTTCCCTACCGCGGAGAGCCACTGTTGGCGCGTCCGCAGGATTGAAAACGCGGCGCGATCCCGCGATGCTCCGCGCGCCGCGTCCATGATCACCTTTCATCCCATCGGGCAGCCGGCCGTCGATTGCAGCGATCTCGGCCATTGTCACTCATTGATGAAAACCGCCGTCTGGGTCGATCTGCACAATCCCACCGAACAGGAGGAGATCATCGTGGACATGGCCTTCGGCATCGACCTGCCGACCCGGCGCGAGATGCAGGAGATCGAGGTCTCCCGGCGGCTCTACAAGGTGAACGATGTGCTCTTCATGACCGCACCCGTGATCACCCACGCGGACACGGCCCAGCCGGATAGCAGCGCGGTCACCTTCATCTTCTCCGAACAGCGGCTCATCACCCTGCGCTACGCGAGCCCGCTGCCGTTTCAGACCTTCCGCCTCGAGCGCGAAAGCGACCTCGCGGCCTTCGACACCGGCCCGCGGGTTTTTGAGGGGCTGATGTCGGCGATGATCGAGCGCCTTGCCGACCTGCTGGAAAATGCCGGCGCCACGCTGGACAACATCTCGCAGGAAATCTTCCTCGCCCGCACCGCGAAGGCCGCCGCCGCGACCGGCGATGCCACGCCGCAGAAACGGCGCGATCTCGAAGAAGTGATCCGCCGGCTCGGCCAGTGCAGCGACCTCATCTCGCGCGTTCGCGAAAGTCTCGCCAGCCTCGGGCGGGTCATCTCCTTCTTCTGCGTCGCGCAGCGCCACCTTCCATCCGATCTCGGCGAGAAGCTGCACTCGCTCAGTCACGATCTCCAGCCGCTCGGCGACCACGCCTCGTTCCTTTCGCAGAAGGTGAACTTCCTTTTGGACGCCACCCTCGGACTGATCAACATCGAGCAAAACGCGATCATTAAGATCTTCACCGTGGCCGCCGTGCTCTTCCTCCCGCCGACGGTCGTCGGCACAATTTACGGGATGAACTTTGAAATCATGCCGGAACTCAAGTGGGCCTTCGGCTATCCCTTTGCCATCGCGATGATGATCGTCTCCGCGATCCTGCCCTACCACTACTTCAAGCGCCGCGGCTGGTTCTGAGCCGGTCTTTGCCGTCGCCGCCGCGGCACCGCCCGGCAACGAAAAGCGCGTGGCGGAAGCCCGCGCGTGGCTGTCATGTTTCCGCTACCCCGAAGACGAGGCAGACACCACGCGGCGCGCGCTTTCCTCCACAACGCCTGACTTTTGGCAAGCGCGCGCCGGGAAGCGATAAAGGTCCCACTTCGGAACCATGAGCCTCGCCCTACTTCCCCCCCCTGTCGCCGCTACGGCCGCACCCCGCCCAATCGCCCCGCCGAACCTGAGCCGCCTCCTGCCGATGCCGCCGGATGCGCACGCGGCCTGCCAATTTCGACTGGCGCTCATGTCCCGGCCGCACGAATACTTCGTCCACGTCTTCGACGGGCGCTCGCCATCGCCGGAGGAAAAGGCGATCTGGATCGAACAACAGGTCCAATACGTTTCCAGTCTCCAGACGTTCACGAACGACCTCTACGTCATCGCCGTGGAGCGGCGCGAACCGTTTTTCCGCGTCTCGATCCAGCGGCACGATCGCCAGCCCTGCCGCGAGTGGAAGCATCTCCAGCAAATCAAAAACGAACTCTTCGGCACGCGCCACGAAGCCGTGGAACTCTTCCCGGCGGAAGATCGGCTCATCGACACCGGCAACGAATATCACCTGTGGGTCCACTGCGATCCGGGCTATCGATTCCCGCTGGGTTTCGAGCGCGGACGCTGCGTCGTGGCGTAGGAAAGCGGGACGCTTTTCGCGGCCGGCGCGGGGCGAATCGAGAGTCGCTGCGGTAATGAGCCAAGGGCTCGGTGGGGGAATGGTTGTCTGCGGTGCATCCATTATTCCCCCCATGAAACTCCCCGCCTTTCTCTCTCTCGCGCTGTTGCTCAGCGGAACGCTCCACGCGATCGAACCCGCGCCGCCGGAAGGCTTTCACGCGATCTTCAATGGCACCGACCTGAGCGGCTGGCATGGGCTGAACCCGCATCCGCCGGCGAAGCTGGAGGGCGAGAAACGCGAAGCGAATCTGAAGCAGCAGCGCGAGGAATTCCCCCAACACTGGCGGGTGGAAAATGGCGAGCTGGTCAATGTCGGCACCGGCCCGTATGCGACGACGGACGAGGAGTTCGGCGACCTGGAACTGACGCTGGAATACAAGACGGTCGCGGGCGCGGATAGCGGCGTCTACTTGCGCGGCAACCCGCAGGTCCAGATCTGGGACATCACGCAAAAGACCGTGGCGGACAAACCGGATCGCCATCCGAACCGCGGGTCGGGAGGGCTCTTCAACAACCCGCCGAAGACGCTCGGCCGCGATCCGATCATGGTCGCGGACAAACCTTTCGGGCAGTGGAACCAACTGCGCATCCGGCAGATCGGCGCACGCACCTGGGTCTGGCTGAACACGCGCGCGGTGGTGGAGGGCGCGGTGATGGAAAACTATTGGGACAAAACGAAGCCGCTGCCGGCCAAGGGACCGATCATGCTCCAGACACACGGCGGCGAGATCCGGTGGAAGAACATTTTTGTGCGCGAAATCGCCGAGCCGGAAGCGAAGCAAGCACTCGCCAGCGCGCCGCTGCTGCCCAACCCCACCGTCTACGACGCCGCCTACGGCCCGCATCCGAAACAGGTGCTGCATTTTTGGAAAGCCGAGTCGGACAAACCGACGCCGGTGCTCTTCCACATCCACGGCGGCGGCTGGATGGGTGGCGGGCGGCTCAGCGGCTTGCCGGCGATGCTGCCGATGATGTTGAAGGAAGGCATCTCGGTGGTTTCGGTGGAGTATCGTTTCATCCCGGAAGCCACGGCGGATGGCGAGGTGCCGCCGGTTCGCGGTCCCCTGCACGATGCGGCGCGCGCGCTGCAATTTGTGCGCAGCAAGGCGGCGGAGTGGAATCTCGACAAGACGCGGATCGGCGCGAGCGGAGGTTCGGCGGGCGCGTGCTCGTCGCTGTGGCTCGCTTTTCATCCCGACATGGCGGACCAAAAAAGCGGCGATCCCGTGGCCCGCGAATCCACGCGCCTGTGGTGCGCGGCGGTGAGCGGCGCGCAGACCACGCTCGACCCGCAGCAGATGAAAGAATGGACGCCGAACAGCAGCTATGGCGGCCACGCGTTTTTCTTTGCGGCCGATCCCGCGAAAAAACTCACGCAGTTCGACGCCTTCCTCGCCGGTCGCGAAACCATCCTCCCGTGGATCGCCGAGTATTCGCCCTACGCGCTCGTCAGCTCCGACGATCCGCCGATCTATCTCACCTACAACGCCGCGCCCGCGCTCGGCCAGCCCGCGAAGGATCCGACGCACACCGCGAACTTCGGAGTGAAGCTCCAGGAGCACTGCCAGGCCAACGGCGTAGAGTGCGAACTCTTCTACCCGAACGCGCCAGACGTGAAGCACGCGACCGCGCAGGACTACCTCCTCGAGCGGCTCAAGGCGCCGGCGAAGTAGCGGCGGCGCGCTACTCCGGCAGCGCGAACGCGACGATGCTGCCGCCCGTGGGACGCCCCGACTTTCCGCCGCCCGCGGAGATGACGACATACTGCCGCCCGTTCGCCAGGTAAGTGCTCGGCGTGGCGTTGCCCCCGAAGGGCAGCGCGGCCTGCCAGAGCGTGGCGCCGGTTTCCTTGTCGAAGGCGCGGATCGTTTCGTCGGCCGTGGCGCCGATGAAAATGAGGCCGCCCGCGGTCACCACGGGACCGCCGTAATTTTCCGTCCCGGTCGGCGGGAAACCGCGGGCGGTTAGCGCCTTGTATTCGCCGAGCGGCACCTTCCATTTCAGCTCGCCCGTGTTCAGGTCCACGGCATTCAGCGTGCCCCACGGCGGCTTGATCGCGGGGTAACCTTCCGCGTCGAGGTAGCGGCGGAAACCGGCAAAGGCATAGGGCGTTTTGTTCGCGGCGGCCTTGCTCCCTTCATCGGCGCGGCCGGCGGCGGAGATCGGCGCGACGTCCAATACGTAGTCGAGGATCGCCTCGCGTTCCGGAGCGGGAATGCGGTCGAAAGCCGGCATGCGCCCCGCGCCTTGCGTCGTCATCAGCGCGATCTGCTCGCGGGTTTTGCGCTGGCCCACGCCGAGCAGCGCGGGGAAGCCGCCGAGCGGAATCCCTTTCCGGTCGAGCCCGTGGCAGGCGGCGCAGTGGATGAGGTAATCGCGTTCCCCACGGACCAGCGGGCTGCCATCGGCGCGACGCGTTTCCACCATCTGCACGATCCACGGCATCTCGTTCACATTGGCGTAGTAGATGCCCTCGGGATCGACCGCTCCCCCGCCCCATTCCATGCCGCCGTCGAAGCCGGGAAACATGATCGTCTCCTTCAAACTCGGCGCGGGAAACGGGCCGAAATTCGGCGAGACGCGAATGCGGTCGAGCGTCTGGAGTTGCGCGATCGGCGAGATGGTGGACGCGTCGGCCTCGGTGTAACGCTGCCGCATGAGCGGCGCGGGTTTCGTGGGAAAGGGTTGCGTCGGCCAGGCCTGCTCGCCGCGGAGGTCGGAGGCCGGCACCGGCTTTTCTTCGATGGGCCAGAGCGGTTCGCCGGTCACGCGATCGAAGACGAAAAGCAGCCCGTGCTTGGTGCCCTGCGCCACGGCGTCGATCGTTTTTCCACCGTGCTTCACGGTGAGCAGGATCGGCGGGCACGGCAGATCTTTATCGAGCAAATCGTGATGCACGATCTGGTAGTGCCAGAGCCGTTTCCCCGTCGCGGCATCGAGCGCCACGAGCGAGTTGGCGAAGAGATTCATCCCATGCCGGTCCGCGCCGTAAAAATCCGGCTCCGCGGTTTTCGTCGCGATGTAGACGATGCCGCGCTTTTCATCAAGCGACTGACCCGGCCACGGCATCACGCCCGTGGCGGTTTTGTAAGCCTCCGGCGGCCACGTCTCGTGACCCACTTCCCCCGGGCGCGGGATGAGGTGGAAAATCCAGCGCCGCTGCCCGGTCATCACGTCCATCGCCCGCACCGCGCCAGGACCGCCGACTCCGCCGAGGATGAGCAAATCCTTGTAGATCACGCCGGGCGTGTTCAGTCCCACATTCGGCCGCCCGTCAGTGTCCAGGCCATCGCCGAGGTGAATCGATCCCTTTTCCCCGAAGCTCGAAATCGGCTGCCCGGTCTTTGCATCGAGCGCGAACAGATAGTTCCCGACGCCGGTGAAAAGTCGCTGCTCCCCGCCATCTTCGCTCTGCCAGAAGACCATTCCCCGCTGCCGGGTGCGGCCCGCGCCCGAGCGCTCTTTCGCCGGATCCCATTTCCAAATCTCCCGCCCCGTCGCGGCATCCAGCGCGATCACTTTCCGCGCGGGCGTCGCCGTGTAGAGCACGCCGCCGACGATCAGATTGTTCGCCTGATATTCGCCCTTGTCGCCCGTCTCGTAAGTCCACGCGACCTTGAGCTGCGCGACATTGCCGCGATCAATCTGTTTCAGCGCCGAATAGAGCGTCCGCTGTTTGTTCCCGAGATAAGCCGGCCAGTCCGCATCCGGCGGATTGGCGCCGGCGGCAGGGAGCGCGACGGCGAAGACGAGAGCGATGACGAGATTCGGGGAGGAAAGGTGAAGACTCATGGGAGTGGAAAACGCGAGCCGCGGGGATAGGCGCTTTGCCGCCCACACGCAAGCCGCCGAAGCGGCCCGAGCATGGTAGGGAAGCCGCGCCGCGGGTTCCCTCTTCATCCGCCGTCCAGCGTGGGAAGCCGCGCCGCGGGTTCCCTCTTCACCCGCCTTCTAGCGTGGGAACCCGCGGCGCGGCTTCCCTACCGCGCCCGATGCTGCGGGCGCGATTGGAACGGGCGCGGGCATTGACTTGGCGGGATGCGGACCCTACACCATCGCCGCGTGAGTTCGGGCTCAACTTCCGCCGGTGCGAAACGAATCTCCCTGTTGACCGCGACCTGCATCGTCGTGGCGAACATGGTGGGCACGGGCATCTTCACGAGCCTCGGTTTTCAGGTCGGCGATTTGAAGACCGGCTTCACGATCATGGCGCTGTGGCTCACGGGTGGAATCTGCGCGCTCTGCGGCGCGCTCGCCTATGCCGAGCTGGCGACGGCCTTTCCGCGCTCCGGCGGCGAATACAATTTCCTCGGCCAGGTCTATCACCCCGCGGCCGGTTTTCTCGCGGGCTGGCTTTCGGCGACGGTCGGTTTCGCCGCGCCGATCGCCGCGGCAGCGATGGCCTTCGCGAAATACTTCGCGCATCTCGTTCCGGGCGTGAGCGCGACCCTGCTCTCTCTGGGCATCGTCACGCTGGTCACGCTGGTGCATCTCGGCGGGGTGAAACTGGGCAGTCTGTTTCAGGATTTCGCCACCACCTTCAAGATCATCCTCATCCTCGTTTTCATCGGCGCCGGCATGCTGATGACGGGCGCGCAGCCGGTGGATTTCACGCCGAGCGCCTCCGGCGCGGCGCTCATCACCACCGCGCCTTTTGCGATCAGCCTCGTCTACGTGATGTATTCCTACTCGGGCTGGAACGGCTCGGCCTACATCGCCGGCGAACTGCGCCATCCCACCCGCGATCTCCCGCTCTCGCTCATCTTCGGCACACTCATCGTCGCCGTGCTCTACCTCGCGCTGAACGCCGTCTTTCTCCGCAGCGCACCCATCGCGGAGCTGGCGGGAAAGCTGGAAGTCGGCCAGGTCGCGGCGACGCACATCTTCGGCGAACGCGGCGGGCAATGGATGGCGGGGCTGATTTCCTTCGGCCTGCTCTCCACGATCAGCGCGATGACCTGGATCGGCCCGCGCGTCACCATGGCGATGGGCGAAGATCTCGGCGTGCTCGGCTTCCTCGGCCGCAAGACGGCGAGCGGCGTGCCGGCCACCGCGATCCTCGTGCAGTTCGTCATCGTGGTAACGCTCGTGCTCACCGCGACCTTCGATCGCGTGGTGAACTACATTCAATTCGCGCTCACCGTGTCGTCGTTCTTCACCGTGCTCGGCGTCATCGTCCTGCGCGTGCGACGGCCGGACCTGCCGCGGCCCTATCGCACCTGGGGTTATCCGGTCACGCCGGTGATCTTTCTCGCGATCAGCCTGTGGATGCTTTTCTTTCAGCTTCGCGACAAACCGGTGGAATCCATCGCCGGTCTCGTGACCATCGCGCTCGGTCTGCCGATCTACTTTCTCTCGCCGAAAAAACACCCGACTTCTTGATGAAACCAACCATCCTCATCGCCCTCCTCGCCCTCGCCTCCACCGCGCTCGCGCAGAAAAGCGTCACCGTCAACGACACCGCCCGCTTCCTCGCCGGACTCTCCGGCACCGGCCCGCTGGAGCAGCTCGCGAAGAGCGGCGCCTGGCAGAGCCACGCCACCGCCATCGATCAGGCGTGGGCGAAAAAAGAGTCGCAGCAAATCGGGCCGATCCGGAGCTGGATGTCGTCCAATGCCGGCGGCGCCTGGCGGAGCAGCGCACCGTGTTACTACATGTTCAGCGGGCCGGACGCGCTCTACGCGAACACCTTTTTCCCCAACGCCAGCACCTACATCCTCGCCGGCCTCGAGCCCGTGGGCACCGTCGGCGATCTCAGCAAACTCTCGCCCGAGGCTCTGCGCGGTGAACTCGCCGCCCTGCGCGGTTCGCTGAGCACGATCCTCAGCTTTCACTATTTCATCACCAAGGACATGCGCGCCGGACTCGGCGCCGGGCAGATCAATGGCACGCTGCCGATCCTCTACGTCTTCCTCGCGCGGATGGGGAATACGATCCTCGACACGCAGTTTGTGAGCAGCCCGGCGCAGGGCGTGAAAATCACTTTCAGCCGCGGGGGCGGCAAACAGACGCTCTATTATTTTAAGACGGATCTCTCCGGTGGCGGCAGCAAGTTTCTGAGCTGGTCCGCCGGCCACGGCCCCGGCAACGGCCTGCTCAAAGCCGCGTCGTATCTCATGCACGGCGACAGCTTCTCCGGCGTGCGCAATTTCCTGCTCACCAACTGCCGCGTCATCGCGCAGGACGACTCCGGCATCCCGCTGCGCGCCTTCCCCAAGGGCTGGAAGGTCAACTGCTACGGCCGCTACGTGCGGCACTCCGAGATGTTCGGGAAATACTTTCAGCCCGACCTCGACGCCGTCTTCACGAACAACCCGCCCTCCGAACTCGGTTTTGGATTCGGTTACCACTGGCAGAAAGATCGCGGCGTATTGATGCTCGCGACGAAGAACTGACCCCCGCTCGTTCGCAATCCGCGGCGGCTCGACTAGCTTCGCGGCGATGAAATCGCTGCTCTCGCTCGCCCTGTTCTCGTGGTGCGCGGTCGCCTCGGCAGGCGTCGCCACTGCGGACGCCACGGCGAAATTCCTCGCCGGCCTGCCCGTGCGCGGCACGGCGGTCGAGTCGCTCACGCTCCAGCCCGCGTGGGCGCAGCACGCCACGGAGTTTGACCGCGCGTGGGTGAAAGTGGAGCAGCTCCAGCTCGCGAAAATCCGCACCTGGGCGCCCGCTTATCTTGGCGATTTCTACGCGAGCCGGGGCGCGATGTTCTACCCGTTTAGCGGCCCGGACTTTCTCTACGCCAACGCGTTTTACCCCGCCGCCAGCACCTACCTGCTCTGCGGCATCGAGCCCGTCGGCGCCATCCCGCAGTTGGAAAACATCCCGCCCGCCGCGCTCGAGTCTTCGCTCGCCACGCTCCGCAAGTCCCTCGAATCGTCGCTGAACTGGAGCTTCTTCATCACCAAAAACATGAAGGTAGATCTCACGCAGACGCTGCTCACCGGCACGCTGCCGGTGCTCTACGTTTTCCTCGCGCGCGCCGGCTGCACGATCGACTCAGTGGAACTCGTCGCGCTCAGCCGCGACGGCGCGTTCGTGCCGCCGGGCAAAGGCGCGGCGCCCGGCGTGAAGATCGTATTTTTCGGCGCCGGCGGGCGGCAGCAGACGCTCTATTATTTCGCCAGCGATCTCTCCGACTCCGGCGTACGGGCGAATCCCGGCTTCCTGAAATTTTGCGGCCAACAAGCGACCGGCCTCACGCTGCTCAAGGCCGCGTCGTTCCTCATGCACGAGGAAGGCTTCTCCAAAGTCCGCAGCTTCCTCCTCGCGAACAGCGCGGTGATCCTCCAGGACGACTCCGGCATCCCGTATCGTTTCCTCGCCGATGCGGCGAAATGGAAGGTGCGCTTTTGCGGCCGCTACGTCGGGCCCATCGACCTCTTCAAACAGCACCCGCAGCCCGACCTCGCCCGCGATTTCGCCCGCAGCATCCCAGTGCCGATCGCGTTCGGCTTTGGCTACCAATGGCACCCCAGCCGCTCGTCGCTCATGATCGCCACGCCGCGGGCGTCTTCACCCGCCACGCTTTCACCGACCGAGTAGCAGCCGCAGGAAACGGCCATCCGAATACTGCCCGCCCGAGCCGTGCCGCACCACGATGAGGTCCAGCGAAGGGATCACGTAAAGGCGCTGGTAGAGCGAGCCGATACAGGCCACGAGATCGCTCGGCGCATCGGTGCAGAGGCACGCGCCGCTCCAGTTTTGCTGGTGCCATTTGGGAATGAGCGCGTTCTCGAAATCGAACTCGCGCCCGCCCGGCGCGGCGCGGTTGTTCCACCAGCCGAGGGAAAATGCACGGTTCGCCCCCGAGCCGCGCCAGCTCTGGCTCAGCGAGCTGCCGGAGACCACCGGCGAACCGCCGCGCAGCACCACCTCGCCCATCTTCGCCCACTGCCGCGCGCTGAGAAACCAGCCCGAGGCGAGCAGCGGATTGCCCGCGCGATCCTTGAGATAACGCTGCGAGCCAAGCCCTAGCCGGCGCAGCACGCGGCGCTCGAGAAAATGGGTCGGCGTCTCGCCCTTGAGCTTCGTCCGCAGCACGAGATGAAAGACCTGGAGCGCGCTTGGGCCGTAGATGAAGGCCGCGCCGGGCTCGGCGACGTGCGGCAGGCTCGCGGCGATCGTGTCGCGGTTGCCGGGGTCGTTGTTGTGGAGAAAAAACGCGGGGTCCAGTCCGCTGGAAAAATCGAGGAGCTGGCGGATGGTCACGCGCGACTTGCGCGGATCGCCAGCCCACGAGGGAATGGTCACCGCCACCGGTTCGTCGAGCCGCAGGATGCCATCCTCCGCCGCGGCGAGCGCGGCCAGATTCCAGAAGGCCTTGGTGCCGCTGTAAATCTTCCGACCGCCGCGCGCGGAGCCGCCGCCGGGATATTCTTCGAGCAGCGTTTTGCCGTTCTGAATCACCAGCATCGAGAGCCCACTGCGGCTCGCGGAATAGTCCGCCGCCGCACGGACGTTTGCCGGATTCAACCCCGCCAACGCGGGCATTTCCACGCCGAGCAATCCGAGCAAAAACAGGGAGCGGAGCAGCCGCGCGATGGTCGCCATCCTTCGCCTCAGCTTGCGTCCGCGGCCCGGCGGGCCTGGCATTCCGTGCAGATCCCGAAGATCTCCAGCGTGTGGGTGACGTTCGCGTAGCCGAGCTGCCGCGCCATGCGCTCCAGCCCATCGGCCACGCAAAAATCGAGCGTCCGCACCCCGTGGCACGAACGGCAGACGATGTGGTGATGATGATGCTCGCCGGTGTTGAATTCGTAGCGGTAGCTCCCGTCGCCGAAGTCGCAGCGGCGCACGATGTTGATCTCCTCCATCGCCGCGACCGAGCGGTAAACCGTGACCAGATCGCACACGCCCTTCTCCATCCGCTGATGGATTTCCTCGATGGTGAACGGTCCGTGTTCGTGCGTGAGCACGGTGAGGATCGCCTTGCGCGGCGCGGTGACGCGATGCTGATGATCGCGCAGCGTCTGCAAGGCGTCGGCAAACTGCGCGTCCGGCGTCGGGTGCTCGTGGTGAGGCATGAGCCGTAGCCGTAACCGAGCCGCGAAGAATCTTCAACCCGCGCGGCTGCGCCCGATGGCTTCCACCTGATAACCAAAGCCGGGACCGGTCAGCGTGCTGAGATCGAGCTGGCCGCCGCGGCGGCGGTAGAGGCCGGGGTGGATGCGCGCTTCGGGCAGCGAGGCGTCGGGGTAAAATTGCATCGCATTGCACTCCACGCCCTGGATGGTGCCGGCGTGGGCGGCGAGGAGGACGTGGGGAATGATGGCGAGCATCGGGTTCGTGAGATCCTGCACCATGAGCGTCATGCCGTAAGCGCGCGCCCAGCAGAGGCTGAGCAGCGCGCCGGTGAGCGTCTTGCAGGTTTTCAACGCGACGCCGCTCCAGCCTAGCTCGCGGCCGAGGCGGACGAAGCGCCAGTCGTGCGCGCTTTCGTCGAGGAAGAGCGGCTTGCGCGCGGAGACGGCGCGGACGTCGATGCGGTGGGCGTCGAGGTCGTAGGGAAAGGGCTGCTCGATGTAGAGCGTGAGCGCGTAGATGCGCGGGTATTCGGCAAGCAGGCGGTCGAGGATGTCCGTGACGTAGGCGGGGTCGGTGACCGTGCAGTTGAAGTCGGCGGAGAGCCACGCGCAGCCTTCCTCGATGGCCATCTGGCCGATGCGAACGAGGCGGTCGTAGTCCCACGCGGCGGCGTTGCCGCGGAGCTTGATTTTCAGGCACTGGAGGCCGTCGGTGCGAATCCAGTCGCGGAGCAGCACGGGGTAACCGTCGTGCGGTTCGGTGCCGTTGAGATCGCCCGCGTCGATGGGATCGAGCCCGCCGACGAGGTGCCAGACGGGGAGCCGATCCTGGCGCGGGCGGAGAAAATCCGGCGGACGCTGATCGGTGAAACGGGTGTCGCCATCGAGGAAGTGCGCGAGATCGGTGGCGAGGAAATCTTCGCCCAGCGTCGTGAAGACGGGGCGCTGATGGAGCTGGCCGTAGGCGTCGTAGATGGCGAGGTCGAAGAGTGAATGGCAGACCAGCGCGGCGAGGTGCGGCATGTGCGCTGCGGGCTCACGGCCGCGATTTTCTTCGTCGAGTAATTCGTGGAGACGGTGGCGCTGGAAGGCGTCGCCGAGTTCCATGGGATGGCCACCCGCATCGAAGGCGACGACTTCCCGCGCGAGCCGATCGCAGAAGGCCACCATGCGGCTTTCGCGTTCATCCCACGAGAGCGCGCAGGGCCAGACCCACGCGACGCTGAGCGGCGTCTCGCCCCAGCCCTCCGCGCTGCGGCCCGCGGAATCTTCGACGCGCACTTTCACCCGCGCACACAGCGCACGCTCGACGACCTGCGCGCCGAACTTCAGCGGGACGCGGGTCTTGACCGGGAGGTATTGCAGCGTGGCTTCGCGGACGCGGATGTCGGTGGGGAGCGGCATGGCGTGCAGTTTCGGATAAGTCCCTGCGCGCGGAAAGCGCTTTCCGGGGAGCACACGCGTCCCGCGTGTTGGCGGAGGCGTCCCGCCTCCGCGAACTTTCGACGGCGCGAGCTGCTCGGAAAAGGGACGCCGCCGGGAAGTTCGTCGCGTCGGGACGCCGCGACCAACACGCGGGACGCGTGTGCTCCCCGGATCAGTCGATCCACAACGCACAGCCAAACGGCGCTGCGACCACGCTGCGCGTGCTCATTTTCCCCTGCTCCACGCGCACCACGGGATAGCCGCGATGCTCGCGGTAAAGATCGCCGTGCCGTGCGAGGATCTCGCGCTGCACCGCGGCGGGAAACTCGCTGAGCCCGCGGAAGTAGTGGTGCCCGTTGCGTTCGACGTGCGTGATCCCGAGCGTGGCGGCGACGGCGAGATCCTGGAGCAGCGCGACGGGGCCGAGGTTCGTGAGATCTTCACCGCTGAGGTGCAGCCCGCGGGCGGCGCCGCCACGGCTGACAATCAGCGCGGCATTGGCGAGGCCGCGGAAAACGCCCTTGCAGTTCTTGTGACTCGTCCCCGCATAGCCGCCCGCGAGCGCGCGCTCGAGTGCCCCGAGGTCGCCCTCGGATTCGTCGATGATGATCGGTGGCCGCCCGGCCCATGCGAGCAGGTCGGCAGTGGATTCGCCGGAGAGCGCCACATCGCGGTGGAGCGGCTGCTCGACGAAGATGAGGCCGCGGAGGAAACGGGCGATCAGCGGATCGGCGAGAAACTGCGCCCAGAGTTCGCGGAAGGGCGCGACGGCGTGGAAATTTTCGTTGCCATCGAGCGTGAACTTGCAGCCGGGGCTGTGCCGCTCGAGCAACTCCGCGAGCTGGTAGAGCCGGGCGCGGTCGTGGTCGAGATGGCCGCTCAGTTTAATTTTGAAATGGGTGAGGCCGTACTCGCGGATGCAGTCTTCGAGCGCCTGCGGCTGGCCGTCGTCCGCGCGCTCCGTGGGCGGGATGTCCGCCGCGGTGAGCGGATCGGAGAGGCCCACGGTGTGGCGGGCGATGATTTCCCGGAGCGGCTCCGGCGGGAGGAAGTCGCGCGGCTCGCCAGACAGTTCGCCGTGAATCGCGCCGAGCCGGATGCCGAGGGAATTCCCGCGCACCGCCTGGGCGAAAGTTTCCCCGCGCGCGCGGCACCACGCATCGATGATCGCGCGCTCGACCAGCGACACGCCAAATCCCGCGAGCAGCGGCGGCCACCCGCGCCCGGCGGCGGTGATCTCCTGCGCGCCGAACACCTGTTCCCAAAACGCAAAGACGCTCGCGGCCGGCGCGGCGGCGACCGCGTGCTCGCAGGCCGCGGCGATCACTTCCCGCATCTGCGCGATCTCCTCGGCGAAGCTCGTCGCGGGATTTTTCGTGAACCACTTCGGCGGCAAATTGTCCGCGGCCCAGCCGGTCGCGATCACGCCGTCGATCGCCACTTCCAGCCGCAGGATCAAGTGCGGCACGTCGGTCATCGTGGCGATGCCATATTTGAAAGGCATCCGCAGATGCAGCTCGCGCAGATCGGTGTGGAAGGAGACGACTCGAAGATTCATGGGCGGGCCGACGATGCCAGAGCGGTCGGGCGGAATACCCGCCCAAACGTGTTTGCTACAGGTGTCATGGGTTCCACCACAGAGCCTGTCTTTTGCGGATTGGGAGCCGCCATGGCGAAATCCCGCCACCCCCCAATAATGAACGCACAATCTACTGAGATGAACCCCTTCGCGAGGATTCCCAATGACCCATCGATCGCGATGGACAAGCGCCAGCGGCTGCTCGCCATGCCGCTCGAATTTTTCCGCCAGTTCTGCGGCGGCCGAATACCGACGCTGGAGGAGAAGGTCTTTCTCGTGGAGCGGGCGGTGTTGGATTCCACTCCTCAGCACATCTTTCAGAACGATCTCTACACCGTGTTAATCGGCACCGTGCCACCCTTTGTGCGCCTGACCGTTTGGCGGCATGACCGCCAGCCGTGCAAGGAATGGGCGCACCTGCAGCAGATCAAAAACGAACTGATCGGCCGCGAGCACGAAGCCGCGGAACTCTTCCCCGCCGAAAGCCGTCTCGTCGATGCGGGCAACGAATATCACCTCTGGGTTCACATGGACCCGCACTACCGGTTTCCGTTCGGCTTCGAGTCGCGCTGTGTGCCGGAGGGCGGCTTTTCGTGGAGCGACAGCGAAGCCAGCGCGACGGCGCACGCTGCGGTGGCGTAGCCGGCGTCAGGTCGGCGTCAGTTGATCAACTGAAACTCCGGGTGATTGACCAGCGCCCAGAAAAAATCTGCGATCTCCGCGGCCTGCGGACGTTCCCCGGCGAGTTGCTGGATGGCGCTGCGTTCCTCGGGAGAAGGCAGACGGCCGAGCGCGTGGCGAAACGCCCGCTGTAGCTCCGCGCCCGCATCCGCGCTTGCGGCGATCCGAGCGGCGCCGCGCTGGAGTCGGGTGTCGAGCGTGGCGCCGTTGGTGAGTTCCAGCGCCTGGATGGTGGTCGCGAGATTGGCGCGCGCCGGCACCACGACCTCGCGGTTCGGCCGATCCAGCGCGACTTGCAGCGGATCGCCCGCAAGGAGCGCCGCGCGAATGCGGCCGGGCTGCGCCGCGGTGCTCACTGCGGCGCCGAGCTGCGGGCCGAGTGGCACGGGGATGTTCGCGAAATCCTGGCGGGTGACGGGCTCCAGGCTCGGGCCTTCGTCGATGGGCGTCGCCTCCGCCGCGAGCACCTGCGCGGCCGGCCACGCGGCATCGTCGAACGCGCCCTTTTGCCAGCCCGCCGCCGGCCGCCGCGCCACGCGCCAGCTCGCATCCGAGCGGAGTTCCAGATCGGCACCGAGCCCGGTGGCGCGGAGGTAAAAGGCGAGACCAGGCCGTGCATTGAGATGCTCCGCGGAGGCGGGAAAGCGTTGGCGCTCGTCGTCGTTCATCCCCTTCTCGGTGTGGCTGGAGACATCGATCGCGATCACGTTGTCACCGGGCTGGAGCAGCTTGCCGATTTCGTAGAGCACGATCCGGCCGCCGCGGGTGCCGTCGCGTTGCACCGCTTTGGCGGTGACGCCATTCACCAGCAGATCGAAGCGCTGGCTGGCGAGGATGACGGCGTAAGCCTCCCGCGGCGCGGCGGCGAGCGTGAACTTTTTTCGGAAGGCCACCTTGTGCCGGCTGGTGTCTTCCGTTCCTTCCGCGGCCACGGGCTGCGGCGTCCAGATCCACTGCGGCGGCGCCACGCGCTCGATCACCCCGGCGGCGCTGAAGTCCACCTCCAGCGTGGCGGGCACCCGCGCCCATTCACCGGTGAGCGCACTCACGGCGTCGGCGAATTGCTCCGCCGAGAGCCGCCGGGTGAGCGGGCCGCGAAAGACGAACGCTTCCTTTTCCCCCGGCACCTCCACCGCTGGGAGCTGGTAGGCGCGCGACGTGGCGATGACTTCCAGCGTGTGCTGCAAGTTGGAGCCGTGCGCCACGAAATCCTCCGCGAGCCAGTCGAGCAACGGCGCGCTCCAGGCCGGTTTTTCCATGTCGTCGAGCGGCTCGACGAGCCCATAGCCCATGAGCCGCGCCCACAGGCGATTGACGATCGTGCGGGAGAGCCGCCCATTCTGCGGGCTGGTGAGGATCTCCGCTAAACGCTGCAATCGCGCGGGCCGGGCCGCTGCCGGATCGAGCCCGCCCAGCTCGGGATAAAGCACGCGCATCGCGGCCTGTTTGCCCGTGGGTTTGTCGCAATGCACGAGTTCCATCGGCGCGTCGGCGTAGATCGCGGCCATGCCGTAAGCGTCGGCTAGCGACCAGTCGTTGATGAAGCTGTCGTGGCACGAAGCGCACTTCAGATTCACGCCGAGAAAAACTTGCGAGACGCTCTGCGCCGCCTGCATCGGCGGCAGCATCGAGGCGTTCACATTACCCCGCCAGATGATGCCGCGGCTAAAGCCCTCGCTCGCCGCCGTGGGGCTCACGAGCTCGGCCACGAAACGGTCGTAGGGTTTGTTCGCGACGAGCGATTGGTAAAGCCAGCCGGTGATCTGCCGGCGGCCGCCGTCGATGAAACCGGCGCCTTTGTAATCGTTGCGCAGCAGGTCGTTCCAGAACGTGAGCCAGTGCTCGGCGTAGGCCCGACGATCTGCGAGCAGGCGGCGCGTGAGCGTGGCGCGTTTGTCGGACGCGGGATCGGCGAGGAAGGTGTCCACTGCCTCCGGCGTGGGCAGCAGCCCCACGAGATCGAGAGATACGCGGCGGACGAAAGTGCGGTCGTCCACCGGCGCGGGAAAGGCCGCGCCGTGCGCCGCGAGATAGCCGGCGAGCAGATTATCCACCGGATGCACGCTCGGCCGCGGCGTGAGCGCGACCGCGCGCGGATGCAGATTCTCCGGCGGCGTTTTGGCAAAGGTTACGCCCGCCGGCCAGACCGCGCCTTGATCGATCCACGCCCGCAGCAGCCCCACCTGTTCCGGCGTCCAGCGCGAACCTTTCTTCGGCATCACGAGATCGTCGTTCAGTCCCGACACCGATTCCACGATCAGACTCTCCGCGCTTTTTCCCACCGCCATCCCCGCCCCCGTGTCGCCGCCGCGCAGCAGTGCCTCGCGAGTCTCCAGCGAAAAGCCGCCCTTCTCCTTGCCCTTCGCATGACATTTCACGCACGCATTTTCGAGGAGCGGCTGGATCTCGCGCACAAAATCCACCGGCCGCGCCGCTGCGGGTGGCAGGCGCGCCGCGAGATCGGCTGGCGCCGCGGCGAGGGAAAGCGGCAGCATCGCAAAGAACGCGACGGGGAGAAGATTCATGGTGCGGCAACATTCCCCAGCCCGACTGCGGCGGCGATCCATTTTCGTTTCATCCACTCACCGTCGGCCGCACCGGAAAAGCCCGGCGCGGATTTGAACACCGGAAACTTGCCTTGACCGCTCGGATGCCGGCGCTACTTTTCGCCCTCCATTTCGGGCTGTGGCTCAGCTTGGTAGAGCGCCTCGTTCGGGTCGAGGAGGTCGAGAGTTCGAATCTCTCCAGCCCGACCACCCCACTTCCACCGGGAAGGCTTGGAAGATACAGGGTTCCGCGGTGGACCCGTTTCAAACTGACGAAGCGGTCCACACCCATAATCCGGCAGAACTGCCGGACTGATTCGGACTCATCTCGACCAAAAAAATTCCGTCGGGGGGACAAAACGGGGGGACTCGGCCACGCGACCCGTTCTTGCGCGACCCAACCTCGGCGCTAAAAACAGGGTGAGACAACGAGCGTTTTGTCCTCGAGCAATGCGATCGACGAGAGAGATTTTCGGCTCATGGCTCAACGCGAGTCGCCCCCTCGATAACCAGCCCGGTATCACTCCCACTCGGCAGTATTGAAGCCCAGCGTCTTTGCGTTTTCGGAGACGGCACGTTTGGTTTGATCCTGCGCGCCGTCGGCGAATGACACTTGGATTTCGATGCGAACACTGACCTCGGCGTTCGGGTCGGCGGTGAGAACGGCGATGATTTCCTCCGCGATCTGCACGAGACGCATTTTGGCCGCGGCAGGAGCGACATCCGCAGATCCGTGGAAGGACTTCGGACGTGGTACTGCTGGCGTGGGGGTCGGAGACGTTTGTGTCGATGGAAAGCCGGGCACTTCCTGAACGGTGGTGGCGCTTGATGGGGTCGAAGGGGTGACGGGAGGAATGACTCCGGGTGTGGGAACGGTAGCCTGATTGGCCGCATCGTACGCCTTGGCCGCTTCGGGTTCGATGAGCAGCAGGGTGTCGTCGAACTGCACGTTGGAGTCGCCAAACTTGAATCCGTCGAATTTCCCGTCGTGTTCTCCGTAGGCGGTGCCGAAGAAGTCGCGGCATCCGGCTCCCTTGACGATGGCCTGCGCCAACACCCCGTTCCGCTCCGCTCCAGCCGCCGCAAGGCAGCGCCCTCCCCACCGACCCCACCGACCCCATCACCACCAACCCACAACCCGAAGACCAACCAAAACTCTCATAGCGAGTGGCTCAAACTTCGGGGGCAGGCCAGTGAGGCGGCGGCGCGCCGTTTCATTTACGCTGCGGGGAGTGCCGCGGGTTCGCGCCTAGCGCCCATCTTTTCTGCAATCGGACGGGGTGCGAGTTCGTTCGCTTTTTTGAACCCGGCTGCAAGACTCCCTCATTCCCCATGCCCGCCTCCCGCTTCAACGCACACACCGACCTCGGCGTCGGCATCGGCCTGCGCGTGCCACATTACCAGCACATCCTGGAGAAGAAGCCGGTCGTCGACTGGTTCGAGATCATCTCGGAGAACTACATGGCCGATGGCGGCCGGCCACTCGCGGTGCTGGACCGCATCCTCGAACAATACCGCGTGGTGCAGCACGGGGTCTCGATGTACTTCGGCAACGCCGCGCGGCCAAATCGCGATCACCTTCGCAAGCTGAACCAGCTCGTGAAACGCACCGGCACGCCGTGGCTGAGCGATCATCTGTGCTGGGGGAGCGTCGATGGACGCTTCACGCACGACCTGCTGCCGATGCCGTATACCTGGGAAGCCGTGGAATGGACCGCGCGCAATATCCGCGAAGTGCAGGACACGACCGGCGTGCCCGTGGCGGTGGAAAATGTGAGCAGCTACGTGGAGTTTCACGCGTCGGAGATGACGGAGTGGGAATTCCTCAACGAAGTGGTGGAGCGCGCGGACTGCGGCATCCTGCTCGACGTCAACAACATCTACGTCTCCTCGAAGAATCACACCTTCGATCCCTATCTTTATCTCGACGCTGTGCCCGCCGAGCGCGTCGCGCAGATCCACATCGCGGGGCACACGAAGCTCGAGCGTTATCTGCTCGATACGCATGATCATCCGGTGCTCGATCCCGTCTGGAAAATGTATGCGCACGCCATTCAGCGCGTAGGCCCCACGGCGACGCTGCTGGAGTGGGACGACCGCATTCCGTCATTCGACGAAGTGCATCGCGAAGCCAAAAAGGCGAACCGCTTTCTCCCCGATGCCCGCGCGATCGCAGCCTAGCGCGAAGGCTCCACGCCGTGGGGAGTTGGCCGCGTTCCAGCGCGCCATCGCGGGCACGCTGATGCAGCCGCTGACCTCAGGCGAAGGCATGCAGCGCGGCTCCGCGGCGGTCGCGGTGGAATTCGTGAAGCCGAACGACCGGCTGACCGCGTTCGAGCGACTGCAGATTTACAATCAGCAGTACTGGTGGCGCCTGCTCGGCTGCTTTCGCGAAGACTTTCGCGGCCTGCTCGCGGTGCTCGGCGAACGGAAGTTCGAGCGGCTCGCGGTGGCGTATCTCGCGGCGCACGGTTCGCAGTCGTGGAATCTCCGCGACCTCGGTCAGTTCCTCGAAGCGTTTATCTGCGAGCACCCGGAACTGGCCGCGCCGCACTCCGCGCTCGCGCTCGATATGACTCGCGTGGAATGGGCGCGCGTCATCGCCTTCGACGGACCGGAGAAGCCGCGGCTCGATCCCGCGCGGCTGGGCGGCGATCCGGAGAAACTGCGCATCGGCCTGCAGCCCTACGTCACGCTGCTGGAGCTCGCGTATCCCATCGACCAGATGCTCGCCCGCTTCCGCAAACGCACCACGGAATTTTCCAGCAACGCCGTCTCTGCTTCCACCTCGCGCCGCATTGTTCGGTTGACCTCCAAGCCGAGCCCGGAGCCGGTCCATCTCGCGGTGCATCGCGTGGATCTCGTCGTGTATTACAAGCGGCTCGAAGCCCCGGCGTATCACCTCCTTCTCGCCCTGCGCGGCGGTGCCACTTTGGCCGATGCGTGCGCCGCGGGGTTCGGAGACGATGTTCCCGAGGATGCGCCCGCGAAGATTCAGGCGTGGTTTGCGACGTGGATGAAGCTTGGTTGGCTGCACTAGCCGCGGGTAGTTTGCCGCGCACATGCCCGGCGACGATCTGTTCCCCTCCGACGACTCCACCTTCGAGATCCTCACCCGCGCGCCGGGTCCGGCGGGCGCCTTGCCGCTCACGGACGAGCTGCTGCGCGGGAGCCCGAGTGGCGATATTTTCGGGTTGACGCAAAATGTCGGCATGGGCTGGGAAGCGGCGCGGGCCAATGATCGCGCGTTCCTCATCCTCAGCACCGCGGGCGGCCTGCGCGGTGCGGATGGCCGGCCGGTAGCGCTCGGCTTTCACACCGGCCACTGGGAGATTTCGCTGCAAGTGGAAGCCGCCGCGCGCGAACTCCGCGCGCTCGGTGCCGTGCCCTTCGCCGCTGCGTGCTCCGATCCGTGCGACGGCCGCACGCAGGGGACCACCGGCATGTTCGACTCGCTCCCGTATCGCAATGACGCCGCGGTCGTCTTCCGCCGCCTCATCCGCTCGTTGCCGCGCCGCGCCGGGGTGATCGGCGTGGCCACCTGCGACAAGGGGTTGCCCGCGATGATGATGGCCATCGCCGGCTCGCGCGACCTGCCCGGCATCATCGTCCCCGGCGGCGTGACGCTGCCGCCGACCGATGGCGAGGATGCGGGCGCGGTGCAGACGATCGGCGCGCGGTATTCGCGCGGGCTGCTGTCGTTGAAAGAAGCGGCGGAACTCGGCTGTCGCGCGTGCGCCTCGGCGGGCGGCGGGTGCCAATTTCTTGGCACCGCGGCCACCGCGCAGGTCGTCGCCGAAGCCCTCGGCATCGCCCTGCCGCACAGCGCACTCGCGCCGAGCGGGCAGCCGGTGTGGAAAGAGATCGCCGTCCGCGCAGCGCACGCGATCCGGCGGCTGGACGCCCGCGGACTTCGGACCCGCGACATCCTCACCGACGCGGCGATCCGCAATGCGATCACTGTCCACGCGGCCTTCGGCGGCTCCACGAATTTGCTCCTGCACATCCCTGCGATCGCCCACGCCGCCGGCCTCGCGCGGCCCGGCGTGCAGGATTGGATCCAGATCAACAGGCGCACCCCGCGCCTCGTCGATGTGCTCCCCAATGGCCCGAAGTATCATCCCACCATCCGCGTCTTCCTCGCCGGTGGCGTGCCCGAGGTGATGCTCCACCTGCGCGACCTCGGCCTGCTGGAACTCGACGCACTCACCGTCACCGGCGCCACGCTCGGCGAGAACCTCGCGGCGTGGGAAACCTCCGCGCGCCGCACCCGCTTCCGCGAGTTACTCCACGAGCGCGACGGTGTCGCCGCCGACGAAGTCATCATGTCCCCCGCCCTCGCCCGCGAGCGCGGGCTCACCGGCACGCTCGTCTTCCCGCTCGGCAACCTCGCCCCGCAAGGCTCCGTCATCAAAGCGACCGCCATCGACCCCAGCGTCGTCGGCCCCGATGGCGTTTTCCAGATCACCGGCCCCGCGCGAGTTTTCACCAGCGAAGCCGCGGCCATCGCCGCCCTCCGCGGCGGGCAGATCGTGGCCGGCGACGTGATGGTTCTCGCCGGCATCGGCCCGCTCGGCACCGGCATGGAGGAAACCTATCAGGTCACCAGCGCGCTCAAGGCGCTGCCGTGCGGCAAACACGTCGCGCTGCTCACCGACGCGCGTTTCTCCGGCGTCTCCACCGGCGCGTGCATCGGCCACATCGGCCCCGAGGCGCTCGCGGGCGGGCCGCTCGGCAAGTTGTTGGATGGCGACCTCATCCGCGTGATGATCGATCGCACCGCGATGACCGGCACCGTGGATTTCGTGGGTGCAGCGGGCGCGGTCGTTACTCCCGAGGAAGGTGCCGCCCTTCTCACCGCGCGCCCGTCCCGCCCCGATCTCGCCCCGCATCCAGCGCTGCCCGACGACACCCGCCTCTGGGCGCTCCTCCAGAATGCCAGCGGCGGCACCTGGGGCGGCTGCGTCTACGATGTCGTCGACATCGCCGCCCGGATGAGCCGTTAGCGCGGACTAGTGCGCGCCAGAAACGGCCGCCGGAACGCTTTGCAAAAAGCCCGTGAGCGGGCTCGTAGCCGACGCGGCGGCGTGCGGCGCCGCGAGGCCGATTTCGTAAGCATCGCGACCGGCTTGCACCGCGGACGCAAACGCGCGAGCCATGCGCGAAGGATCGCTGGCCACGGCGATGGCCGTATTCACGAGCACGGCATCGGCGCCCATCTCCAGCGCCTCGGCGGCGTGGCTCGGAGCGCCGATGCCGGCATCGACGACCACGGGCACGGTGGCCTGCTCGATGATGATCGCAATCTGCGCCCGCGTCTCGATGCCGCGATTGCTCCCGATCGGCGAACCAAGCGGCATCACGGTCGCGGTGCCCACATCCTGAAGGCGTTTGGCGAGCACGGGGTCGGCATTGATGTAAGGCAGGACGGTGAAACCTTCGCGCACGAGTTGCTCGGCGGCGGCGAGGGTTTCGATCGGGTCGGGCAGGAGAAAGCGCGGGTCGGGATGAATCTCCAGCTTCACCCACTTCGGCAAACCAGCCGCGGCAGCGAGGCGAGCGAGGCGCACCGCTTCGTCGGCGTTCATCGCGCCACTGGTGTTCGGCAGCAGCAAGTATTTTTGCGGGTCGATGAATTCGAGGATGTTCGCAAAAGGATCGCGCTTTCCCGAAAGATCCGCGCGGCGCAGGGCCACGGTCACGATCTCACAGCCGCTGGCCTCGAGCGCGGCGGCCATTTCCTCGTTGGACGAAAACTTTCCCGTGCCGAGCAGGAGCCGCGAACGAAAGGTGCGGCCGGCGATGACGAGGGGCTGGGAAGATGGCGGCATTGGGGCGGGGAAGTTAGCAAAGCGCGCCCGGCTGGCACGGGAAAAAGCGGCTTTGCCGACGCTCACCAGTTTTAGCGACTTGCACCGGGGGGGCGGCCCACTAACGTCTCGGCGTGCGCGAATTTGGTTCATCATCGCTCAGCCTCTCTGGCTCGCTGCTCATCGCCCACCCCACGTTGCTCGATCCCAATTTCCGCAAGAGCGTGCTCTTTCTTTCCACTCACGATCCGCAGGAAGGCTCGTTCGGACTGATTCTGAACCGGCCCTCCGGCCGCGTCGTCGGCGAACTGATGGAGGACAAACTACTCGGTCCGCTCGCGCAGGTGCCCGTCTTCATCGGCGGGCCGGTGGCCACGGATCAGTTGATCTTCGCGTCGTTCAAATGGCACGACATCACCAGCCACCTGGAGTGCCGGCATCATCTCGTGATCGACGAAGCGAGCGAGGCCGCGGAGGAAGGGACGGCGGTCATACGCGCCTACATCGGCTACGCCGGATGGAGCCAAGGGCAGCTCGAAGGCGAACTCGCGCAGCGCTCCTGGCTGGTGCAAAAACCGGAGCCGAGCGTGCTGGATCTGGAGCGCTGCCCGGCGCTCTGGCGCGAAGCGGCGAGCAGCTTCGGACCGTGGTTTCGCCTCGCGGCGGAAGCACCGGAGGATCTTTCTCAAAACTAGCGCTCACGCGCCCCTCCAACTTATGACCATCGGCGTACCCAAAGAAATCAAAGCACAGGAAAATCGCGTCGGGCTGCTGCCCTCCGGGGCCTATCAACTCATTAAGCGCGGCCACCAAGTACTCGTCGGCGAAGGCGCCGGCGTCGGCACCGGTTATCCCGATGCGGACTACGCCGCCGCCGGTGCGGAGATCGTGGCCCGGCATGAGGAAATCTTCGCGAGAGCCGATCTCATCGTGAAGGTGAAGGAGCCGCTGCCCGACGAATATCCCCTGCTCCGCGCCGGCCAGATCGTCTTCACCTACCTGCATCTCGCCGCGAATCGCGCGCTCACCGACGCGCTGCTGAAAAGCGGCTGCCTCGCCATCGCCTACGAGACCGTGGAGATCAATCGCCGCCTCCCGCTGCTCGAACCCATGAGCGAAATCGCGGGCCGCATGTCGATCATCATGGGCGGTTACTTCCTGGCGAAACACACCGGCGGCAAAGGCGTGCTGCTTGGCGGCGTGCCCGGCGTGTTGCCGGGGAAAGTGGTCGTCATCGGCGGCGGCACCTCGGGTGTGAACGCCGCGCGCATGGCCACCGGACTCGGCGCAGATGTCACCATTCTCGAAGTGGACGTCGAGCGGATGCGCTTCCTCGACATCACCATGCACACCGCGCACACGCTCTACTCCAGCCCCGCGCATCTCAACGACATGATGCCCACCGTCGATCTGCTCATCGGCGCCGTGCTCGTCCCTGGCGCCCGCGCGCCGAAGCTCATCACCCGCGACATGCTCAAGATGATGAAGCCCGGCAGCGTGCTCGTGGACATCGCCATCGACCAGGGCGGCTGCATCGAGACCTCGCGCCCCACCACGCATCAGGATCCCATTTTCGTGGAAGAAGGCATCACCCACTACTGCGTGGCCAACATGCCCGCCGCCTACGCCCGCACCGCCACCCAGGCGCTGACCAACGTCACCTACCGCTACGTCGAAGCCCTCGCCGACCACGGCATCATCGGCGCGCTGAAACGCGACTCGCACCTCCTCGCCGGGCTCAACGTCCACTCCGGTCACCTCACCTGCCAGGGCGCCGCCGACGCGTTCAGCATCCCCTTCGTCGAACCCGCCACGGTGCTCGCCTAGCCGCGCAACTCCGCCGGCGAACGGCCCGCAGCGCGCAGCGCGCGAAGGCTTAGCGCATCGTGCCGTTTGGCCAGGCGCGTCCCGTGTTCGTCGGCCAGCAGCGGGCAGTGGTGGAATGCGGGCGACGCAAAACCGAGCGCGCGGAAGATCAGGAGTTGGCGAAACGTGCTCGTGATCAGATCCTCCCCGCGCACCACCTCGGTGATCCGCATCGCCGCGTCGTCCACCGCGCAAGCGAGTTGGTAGCTGGGAAAACCGTCCTTTCTCCAAACGAGGAAGTCACCGAAATCCACACCCGCCACCGCGCGCTGCGGCCCAAAGTGTCCGTCGATGAACTCCACCACTTCACCGTCGGAAACGCGAAACCGCCAGTTCTGAGTCAGCGGAGATTCGCGATCCACGATGGCGAGCTGCCGCGCGCGGCACGTCCCCGGATACACCGGCTCTTCGTCCCCCTGATGCGGCGCGGTCAAAGCCCGCAAAACCTCCTGCCGCGAGCACACACACGGATAGACGCGCCCCGCCGCGCGTAGCCGCTCAAAGGCCGCGGCATAGTGCGGCAGCCGCGCGCTCTGATCGTAGGGCGTATGCGGTCCGCCGACATCCGGTCCTTCGCGCCACGCGCAGCCAAACCACCGCAAATCCTCCAGCATCGCACTGACGAATTCCGGACGGCACCGCGCGCGATCGAGGTCGTCGTTGCGCAGAATCAGCGTCCCGCCCGCGGCCTCTGCTCGCTGCTGCGCGGTCCAGAAAGTTCGCCCGTGGCCGAGGTGCAAGTACCCCGTCGGCGAAGGCGCGAGACGGCCGCGATAGTTCACCGCGGGTTAGTTAAGGCGCGACCGGCTTCAACTGCTGATCGTAAACCTGCACTTTCCCGATCTTCTCCAACTCTGGCTTGATCTCCTTCGCTTCACCCACCACCACGATCACCGCGTTTTCCGTGGTCAGATATTTCTTCGCCAGCTCCTGCGCATGCGCGGGAGTGACGCTGCCCATGCGGCTCGCGTAGGTTTTGTAGAAGTCGGTGGGCAGGCCGTAGAGATCGATGTCTTGCACGCGCTGGGCGATGCGGGCGCTGCTCTCCAGGCTCAGCAGGTAGTTGCCCACGTTGTATTCGCGCTGGAGCGTCAGCTCCTCCTCGGGCACCGGTTCGTCGCGCAGGCGGCCGATCTCCTTCAGCGTCTCCTTGATCGCGGGAGCCGTCACCGCGTTGCGCGTCTCCGCGCCGGCGCTGAATTCCCCGCCGTAACGATTCATCCCAAACGCCGAATACGCGCCGTAGGTCCACCCGTTTTTCTCCCGCAGGTTTTGAAAAAGGCGGCCGCTGAATCCACCGCCGAGCGTGGCGTTGACGACGTTCAGTTCCGCGGTGTCGGGATTGTTCCTCGCCGGTCCGGGGAAAGAAATCTGGATGTTGCTCTGCACGGAGCCGGGACGATCCACGAGATGCACGGTGAGACCTTCCATCTTCGGCGTCACCGGCGCGGGATCGGCGGGCACGTCGCGCTTCTGCCATTCGGCAAAGGCCTTCTCGACCAACGGCACGATGTCGGCCGATTTCACGTCGCCCACGATGGCGAGCGTCGCGTTATTCGGCGCGAACCACGTCTGGTGATACTTCACGAGATCTTCGCGCGTGACCGCCTTCACCGTCTCCGGGGTACGATACGCACCGTAGGGATGCGCGCCGAAGACCAGCTTGCCCTGCAGCTTGTCGCCCAGTTTACCGGGCTCCTGTTTCTCGGCTTCCAGCGCGGAAAGCGCCTTGCGCTGTTCCTTGGCAAATTGCTCCTCGGGAAAGATCGGGTGCAGCGTCGCATCGACCAGCAGGTCGAGAATCTTGTCCGTGTATTTCGTCAGCCCGCCCGCGGAGACCGAGATCGCATCCGCGCCGGACATGCCTTCGAGCCGCACGCCGATGTAGTCGCTCTCCGAGGCGAAGGTCGCCGCGTCGCGCTTCTGCGTGCCGCGATTCAGCAGGCCGGCGACGAAGCTGCTCAGGCTCGACTTTCCGCCGTCGTGCAGCGCGCCACCTTTGATCAGCAGGCGGAAGGTGATCCGCGGCGTGCGGTCGTCTTCGATGACAAAGACCTTGAGACCGTTCGGCAGCGTCACGGTTTTGTAGTCGGGGAAGGAAGCGGCCGGCGCGGGATCGGCGTCCGGCTTTTTGGTGCGATCGATCGCTGCAGCGGCGAGTGCACCGAGCGATACGGATACGGCGAGGGAGAGAGAAAGAGTGCGAATCATAACAATCAGGGAAGTTAGTTAGCTTTCGGGGCGGGCGCGGCGTCCTTGGCCGGCACGGGAAAACGGAGGATGTTCGTGCGCTCCGCCGTGAGATATTTTTTGGCCACGCGCTGCAAGTCCTCGCGCTTCACCGCGAAGTAACGATCGAGCTCCGTGTTGATCAGATTCGCATCGCCATAAAACAGGTGATAGCGCGCCAGGTTTTTCGCTCGCGCATTCATCGAGCCGAAGCTCCCGGCAAACTCCGCCTCTTTCTGGTTCAGCGCCTTGCGGTATTCCTCTTCCGTCACGCCTTCCGCCCTCACCTTCTCCACTTCCTCGGTGATCAGCTTGTCGAGTTGATCGAGCGCCACGCCTTGCTGGCCCATCGCGTAGACCCCGAGCACGCCCGCCTTTTCCAGCAGGTAAGGAAACGCCTCCACTTCGAGCGCAGCCTGCTCCTTCTCGACCAGCCGCTTGTAGAGCCGCGAACTGCGACCGGAGGACAGGATATTGCCGAGCAGTTCCAGCGGATAAGCGTCGGGATCGGTCTCCGCTGGCGCGCGCCACGCGTGCAGCGAAGCGGGCAGCGGCGTGTTGTCCTTGAGCACATCTTTCTTTGCGCCCGGCACGTCGAGGTTCCACTCGATTTTCGGGCGCTCGATCTCCGGGCCTTTCGGAATCGGGCCAAAGTAATCCGCGATGAGCTGCTTCGTCGTCTCGATCTCAAAGTCGCCCGCCACCGCGAGCGTCGCGTTGTTCGGCAGGTAGTACTTTTTCCAAAACGCGCGGAACTCCTCGATCGTCGCCTGATCGATGTATTGCGCGGAGCCGATCGGCACCCACTCGTACGGCGTGCCCTTGAAAACGAGCCCCGCCAGTTCCTGGAACAGCGTACCGTAGGGCTGGTTGTCCACCCCGCGGCGCTTCTCCTCCTTCACCACCTGCCGCTGCGTCTCAACCCCCGTCTCGTCGATCTTCGAGTGCATGAGCCGCTCGCTTTCGATCCAAAGCGCCAGCTTCAATTGATTCGCCGGCAGATTGAAAAAATAGTCCGTCTGATCGAACGACGTGCTCGCGTTCAGATTGCCGCCCGCGCCCGAGATGAATTTGTCGATCTTCCCGCGGGGAATGTTTTCGCTCCCCTCGAACATCAGGTGCTCGAAAAAGTGCGCGAACCCCGTGCGATCCGGCCGCTCGTTTTTGCTCCCCACTTTGTAGAGCACATACGTCGAAACCACCGGCACCGCCTTGTTCTGATGCAGGATGACGTGCATCCCGTTGGGCAAATCGTACTCGACGTACTGGATCGGTTTGATCACCGCGCGCGGGGGCGGCGGCGTGGTTTCCGCGAGCAGCGGGGAGGCGAGCGTCGCGACGGCGAGGGTGAGGAACAGCGGGGACTTCATGAAGTTCGGCATGAGACAGAGGGAAGGTTGAGCCGTTCAGAATTGAGCGCCGAGCGCCGCAAAACAAAACCGGCTCGCCAAGAGCGCATCTGCGCCGTCCCGTGTCGAGTCCGGGTTGACGCGGTGACGCGGCGGCTTGCTTCTCGGGCGATGTTCGCGTCGGAATCACCCGAGCCATTTACCGAACATGAAAAATCCCCTCCTCCGTCTCGCCGCGGTCCTCCTCGCGGGTCTCGCTCACACGATTGCCTTCGCGGGGCTCGCGGATCGCACGCTCGAAATCTACTGGGTGGATGTGGAGGGCGGCGGCGCCACGCTCATCGTCACGCCGGCGGGTGAGTCGGTGCTGATCGATTCCGGCAATCCCTTCGAGCGCGATCCGGCGCGGATTCACAAAGTGGCCACCGAAGCCGCCGGCTTGAAGAAGATCGACCATCTCGTCACCACACACTTTCACGTCGATCACTTCGGCGGCGCCGCGGAACTCGCCGCGCTCATCCCGATCGGGCAGGTGCATGACAAGGGCATTCCCGAAACTGACCCGGACAATCGCCCGAACAATGCGCGCTGGCCGATCACCATCGCGCCGTATCGCAATTTCCCGGCGGACGGCCGCAACGTCCTCCGCGCCGGAGCGGAGATCGCGCTGAAGCAACCCGGCAGCAGCCCGAAGCTCACGCTGCGCTGCCTCGCGGTGAACCAGCAATTGATCGACGCGCCGGCGGACGCGAAACCAAACCCGCTCGCCGCCAGCCGCGTCGAGAAACCGAAAGACACCAGCGACAACGCGAACAGTATCGCGCTGCGGCTCGACTTCGGCGGCTTTCGTTTTTTCAACGGCGGCGACCTCACCTGGAACGTGGAAGCCACGCTCGTTTCACCGGTCAACCGCGTCGGCCCCGTCGATGTCTATCAAGTCAACCACCACGGCCTCGACGTGAGCAACAACCCGGTCTTCGTCCACAGCCTCGCCCCGACCGTCTCGGTGATGAACAACGGCCCGAAGAAGGGCACCGGCGCATCGACGGTGGCAGCGCTGAAAAGTTCGCCCGGCCTGCAGGCCAGCTATCAGGTTCACAAAAACGTGCGCGCCGACGCGGAGAACAACACCGCGGATGAACTCATCGCGAACCACGATGAAAATTGCGCCGCGAACTTCCTCAAGATGACCATCGCGTCGGATGGGAAAAGTTACACCGTCGCGATTCCCGCCACTGGCCACACGCGCACTTTCCAGACCCGGACGCCGTGAGATTTGCCTCCGTCATCTGCGCGCTGACGCTCCTCGCTGGCGCGGAGCCCGCACTGCGGGCCGATGAAAAATCCGCCGCGGTCCAGACCCTCATCCCGTGGTTGCTGGAGGAAGGCGCGACGTTCAAGGGCATCCGCTTCGCCGATGTGATTGCGGCGACTTCCGGCAAACGCGTGCTGCCGGTGAACCGCACGGACCCGGAAGAGCAGCGCATTCTCACCACGATCGGCACCGCGCTCGATGCCGTGCTCACCGAGCTGAACGCGCCGACGAGCCCGACCCGCGCGGTGAAGCGCGTGAACGAGATGAGCAGCCATTTTGAAAACGCGATTCAAGCGCGGCTGAATGCGGTCGAAGGATTCACCTGCGCGTTTCCCAAAACGAGCGCGGGCAAAACGCAGCGAGCCGGCTATCCCGATCTCGTGCTCCGGCATCGCGCGAGCGGCCGCGTCTTTTACCTCGACCCGAAGCTCTACGCCGCGGGCAGCCGGACGAGCAGTCTGCGGACGTTTTACTTCGAGCCAAAGCGCGAGACGAACAAGGTGACCGAGGACGCGCGGCATCTCGTCGTGGGCATCGAACACGCGCGCGATGCGGACGATGCGGTGCGGTTCGTGCGTTGGGAGTTGATCGATCTGGCGGAGTTCCGCGTGCGGCTGAAGGCGGAGTTCGAGGGCAGCAACGCCGACATGTACCGGCCGGAAGCGATCGTGGGCGCGAGCGGAAAGCCGTAGCCGCGATCAGGCGGTGGCGGCCGGAAAACGCAGCTCGGGAGTGCCGTCGAGGCGCTTCGAGAAATCGATCGGGTCACCCAGTTTCACCACCGCGGGATCGACCTGATAGTTCCAGACCCGGAACCAGCTCAGGCTCGCCGCACCGTAGAGCGTGGAGAAGGCGCACTCCACCGCATCGAAGCCAAACGCGATGTGGATGCGCCCGGTTCGCGCCACGTTGAACCGCGCGTCGTAGGTATTCCAGCGGTCGCCAAAGTAGACCTGGAAATAGGCGTGAAAATCCATCGCCCCGCCGGCGTCGTAGCAGGCCACGTCGGGGAGATGCCCGGTCACGTAGCGCGCGGGGAGATTGAAGCAGCGGCACAGCGCAATGGCGAGATGCGCAAAGTCGCGGCAGATGCCGAAGCGTTGCGCCAGCACCTCGCTCGCCGCGGTGTGCGGGCTGCCGGAGCCCCAGCGATATTCGATGTGCTCGTGGACCCAGTCGCAGATCGCCTGCACGCGCTGGAGGCCGTGCGGAATCTGGCCAAATTCCGCGAACGCGAAATCCATCAACCGGTCGGAATCGCAGTAGCGGCTCGGCAGCGTGTAGCGCAGCAGTTCCTCGGTCAGCGCGTCGACCGGGAGCACGCTGTCGCGGAGGCTCTGATTTTCCGGCAGGGCAGAGAGCGTGATGAACGCATCGTGGTGAACCGTGGTGCGCCCGACGGGGAGCTGAAAGCGCCGGACGAGATTCCCGTGAATGTCTTTGTATTCCTGCACCGCGATGCCGGGCGAAAACTGCAACTGCTCGCTTTCCATGCGCTGGCCGGCTTCCAGACGCGGCTGGATGAGCAGCACGATGTGCGCGGGATCGCGGGCCTCGTAGGCGAAGTCCAGTCCGCAGCGGATGGTCAGGGAATCGGGAGCGCTCGGCATTGTGCGCAGCATAGCGGGCTTTTCCCCGGAGCCGTAACGAATTCCCCCGAAACGCTCCGGACGGCCGTTTTCGACGGCTCGCCTCCGCTATCGACCCGCGCGGCAGACATGATATAACGCCACCCATTCAGCGAACGAGGGACCAAAAAACCATGAACTCCGATGACCAGCAAAACAACCAGCCGCAGAACCCCGAGCATGCCGCGGGGAGCAACGGCGGAATCTCCGAGAGCGGGAATGTGGATCGCATCCGCAACATCCTCTTCGGCTCGCAGATGCGCGATTACGACGGGCGCTTCGAGCGGCTCGAAGAGCGCCTCGGCCGCGAAGCCGATGCGCTGCGCGGCGATCTGCAAAAGCGGCTCGATGGGCTCGAAGCCTTCATCAAAGGCGAGATCGAGTCGCTGGCCAATCGGATCAGAACCGAGCAGACCGAGCGGGGCCAGGCGATCGAGAAACTCGGGCGCGATCTCGCGGATACCGCGAAGGGACTGGAGCTGAAAATCGGGCATCTCGACGTGCAAGTCGCGAAAGACATCCGCGATCTGCGGCAGCAACTCCTCGAGCAATCCAAAGCCCTCAGCGCCGAGATCAAGGACAAGCACGATCAAGTCAAAGCCGGCCTGGAGAACGAAGCGCAGCTCATTCGCGGAGCGATGACCGGCCGCGAGTCGCTGGCCGAAATGCTCACCGAAGTGGCCCTCCGGCTGAAGGGCGAATTCCGCGTTCCCGGCGGTCACTAGCCTGCCTCCGGCGACGCTGGATTCTCCCTCTCGTGGACGATTTCGAGGAACTGCGTCGCCTCTTGCTCAGCACGGAGCAGGACGATCTCCGCGCGCTGCACGGCCGGCTCGACGACCCGGAGCGACGCGCGCGGGAAGTCTCCTCCGTGCTGCCTCAAGCGGCGAAGCTGAGCAGCGCGCGCAACGGCGAACTCTCCCGCGCGCTGCAACCGGTGGTCGGCGATTCGGTGCGCGAATCGATCAAGAGCAAGCCGCAGTTTTTCATCGAGGCGTTTCACCCGATCATCGGGCCGATCGTGCGCCGCTCGATCGCCGAGAGCCTGCGCGGGCTCATGCAGTCGCTCAACCGCTCGCTCGAACACACCTTCTCGTGGCAGGGCCTGAAGTGGCGGCTCGAAGCGTGGCGCACCGGCCGCAGCTTCGCCGAGGTGGTGCTGCTCCGCAGCCTCGTCTACCGCGTGGAACAGATCTTTCTCATCCACCGCGAGACGAGCCTGCTGCTGCTCCATGTCTCGGCCGATGCGAAAGGCGGCGACGACTCGGACATGATCGCCAGCATGCTCAGTGCGATTCAGGATTTTACGCGCGATTCGTTTCAGGTCACCGGCGCGCTCGAGAATTTCCGCATCGGGGAACTCGAAGTGTGGATTCGCCCCGGCCGCGACGCCTATCTCGCCGCGACGATTCGCGGCGAGGCTCCGGTGGAACTCCGCACCGCGCTCGACGAAACGCTCGAGAGCGCCCACACGCTGCACGGTTCCGCGCTGGCGGCCTTCACCGGCGACGCGGCGGCGTTCGAGCCGCTGCGACCGGAATTGGAAGCCTGCCTCCACGCGCAGTACAAACAGACCGACGCCGCCACGGCGCGCACCACCAAGGCGTACCTGGCGGTGGGCGCCGCCGCCGCGATGCTCGTCGCGGCGGGCCTCGTTTTCCTGCGCGCCGAGCGGCGGTGGAACGACTTCCTCCACCACCTCAGCGCGGAGCCGGGCATCGCGCTCACGAACACGCGGCGCGGCTGGTTTTCCGCCTCACAAGTGGCAGGCCTGCGCGATCCGCTCGCCGCCGATCCCGGGCCGCTCGCGCGGAAAGCGGGCATTGATCCGCAGCGAATTCGTTTCGACTGGAAGCAGTATCTCGCGCTCGATGCCACCAGCTTGCGCCGGAGATTCGAGCAACGCTTTGGCGTTCCCGCGGGCGCCGCGGTCGCCGTCGCGGGCCGCGCCCTCGAGGTCTCGGGATCGGCGCCCTACGAATGGCTCGAAACCGTGCGGCAAGGCTGGCCGCAGATTCCCGGCATCGACTCGCTCTCCGAGCGGGCGGTGCAAGTGACCTTCAACCCGGAGCTCGTACTCGCTCGTTTCCGAACCGCATTTCCACCGCCGCCGGAAGTCACCGCGCGGGTCGATGGCGAGACGTTGCACCTTTCCGGCAAAGCCGCCTACGAGTGGATCGCGCCAGTGCGCGAAGGCGCGACGCGGCTGCCGGGAATCGCCGCGCTCGACGACCGCGAAGTCAAAGTAGCCTTCGACCCGGCGCTCGTGCTCCAGCGCTTCGAGAGCCGCTTCGGCCTGCCGGATTCGGTGAACGCGGGCGTCGCCGACGGCGTGCTCACGGTCGCCGGCGAAGCCTCCCACGCCTGGCTGACCCGCGTCCGCAAGGGCGCCACCACCGTCCCCGGCATCACCACGCTGAACGAAAGCCAGCTCGTCGACCTCGATCAAACGGCTTTTACGCAATCGAAGTCCGTGATCGAAAACGCATTCATCTACTTCCTCGTGGCCAAGGTGAATTTTGCCACCGAAGGCTTTGCGGCGCTCTCGCGATTGCCCGATGAAATCCGCCGCTGCCAGACCGCGGCGAAGCGGCTCGGTGGGGACATCAATGTGGAGATTCGCGGCTCCACGGATGCGGTGGGGAATGCGGCCAAGAACCTCGAACTGAGCACCGGCCGCGCGAACGCCGTACAAGATTTCCTCGTCTCGTGCGGGCTCGAAGCCGCGATGTTCAAAACGGTGCCCCTCCCCGTGCGAGCCGATCCAGCCGGGGCGGCGAAGCCGGTCCACGAAGAGGCGGATCGCCGCGTTTCTTTTCACATCCAACTCCAGCAATGATCCAAAAAAAGATCTGCCTCCTGGGCGGACACGCCGTGGGAAAAACGAGCCTCGTCGCGCAGTTCGTGCGCAAAAAATACGCGGACACCTACCACACGACGATCGGGGTGAAGGTCGACAAAAAGGTGATCACCGCGGGCGCCACGGAGGTGAGCCTGATGATCTGGGATCTCGCGGGCGAAGACGACTTCGGGCCGGCGGAAGTCTCCTACCTGCGCGGAGCGTCCGGTTATTTGCTCGTGCTCGATGGCACTCGCCGCGCGTCACTCGAACGGGCGCTCGCCGTGCAGCAGCGGGCCGAGGAGAAAAATGGCGCGCTGCCTTTCATCGTGCTCGTCAACAAAGTCGATCTCGCCGCCGAGTGGGAACTCGGCGACGAAGATTTCAGCGAACTCGCGGCACGCGGCTGGACGCTGCATCGCACCAGCGCGAAGACCGGTGAATTCGTCGAAGCGGCCTTTCAGGCGCTCGCCGAGGAGATGCTGCGACGGCCATGACGGCGCCCATTTACGCGCGGCTTCTTGCGGTTCTCGGTTTGCTGCTGTTGCAGCGGCAGGGCGGGCGGCGTTTCATTGTGGCCGGTGCGACTCCGGATTGGTTCGCCACGTTTTTCCCCGCGCTCGCTTCACCCGATGAAGCCATCGAACCCACGACAGTTTTCCCGATGCTGGATCATTTCCTCGATGACGCAGAACCGTTCTGGGCCGCCCGCGCCGGTGGCGAACTTCGCTCCGGGCTGTGGGCCGAGACGGCGCCGGACGGCACGGATCGACACTTCGAGGCCATCGCCTGCCAGGTAGACGGCAGCGACTTCCTCCTCGTGCGCCAGCTCACCGCCGGCTTCGAGCAGATCCAGCAGGTCTACCAAAAAGGCCGCGAACTTTCCCTCGTGCACGAGCGGCTCGTCGCCGAGATCGGCAAAAAGGAAATCCTGCTCCACTGCGTCGTCCACGACATGTCCGGCCCGCTGACGAGCATGATGGGCTCGCTGCAAATTGCGAAACACGAAGTCCGCTCCGCCGAGGCAAAGTGCATGCTCGATCTCGGCCTGATCGCGGCGAAGCGGCAGGGCAATCTGATTGACGATCTGCTCGACAGCTTTCGCGCGGAGATCATCGCGCCGGAAGCCATCGCCGCCGATCCCGCGACCGCGCCGGACGTGCTCGCTTGCGCTGGCGAGGTGATGGCGATGCTCCAACCCGCTTTCACCGTCCGCGGCGTGAAGGGCGAGGTGGTCCCCACCGATGGCGCGACCGCGCTGCGCGTGGTGGCGGAGAAAAGCCGCCTCGAGCGCATCTTCCACAACCTGCTCCAAAACGCGATGCGCCACTCGCCGGGCGGCGGCAAAGTCGCGGTGACGTTTCGGGTGGAGGACGAGTTTGTGCGCGTCGCGATCGAGGATGAAGGCGCGGGCGTTCCGCCCGATGTCGTGCCGCAGCTTTTCCAAAAGTTCGTCCGCCGCGGAACCTCCGGCGGCAAAGCCGGCCTGGGACTTTTTTTCTGCCGCATCACCGTCGAGCAATGGGGCGGCACGATCGGCTGCGAGCCGCGCCCCGGCGGTGGCACCGCGTTTTGGTTCCGCTTGAAACGGCTCTAAAACTCCACGCGAACACGCAGCCTTCCTGGTCGGCAGCTGTGATCGGATTGCGAAAGGCTCTGCGCGACGTCGATGCCGCGACCGGAGGAGTTGAGCAAGCGGCGGCCTCGGATCGGGACGCGGCTCGAGGCGCAGTTCGGGTAGCCGTACTCGAGCAGGCGCGGCGCGGCTCCGAGGCGGCTGAAGGCGCCGAAAAGCGCCAGCGTGAAGAAGCCGGCCGCGATCCCGGAAAAGGGCAACTTCATGGCGATCGGGAGGTGGGCGCGAGCGGCAGTGGCGGCTGACGGTTCGACGCAGAGATTGCCCACCGTGGTGCCGACTTTGTCCCGCACCGAAGCAAAGTCGTTTTCGTGCCAGCATTGCGCCTGGAAACGCCGGGAACGACCGGGGCGGAAAGCGGCCCGGCGGTCAGCCGCTTCCCTTCGCCCTGATCGCCCAGCCGCTACTCCGTGAGGCTGAAACAGCAGATGCGATCCTTCTGCCGGACAAACAGCCGGCCACTGGCGATCGTGGGGGAAGGCACCCACGCGGCCTTCACGTTCGCCTTGCCCAGCTCCGTTCGCGCCGTGCCGTCGGCCCGCAGCATCTGCACGTTGTTGCCACTGTTGATGAGGACGAAGAGTTTTCCATCCGCGATCACCGGCGAGGAAATGCTCCCGGGCACCGGCGCCGACCAGCGCTTGCTGCCGTTCACGGCGTCGAAACATTGCTGCACGTCATTGTCCGTGAGGTAGACGTAGCCATTGTGAATGACCGGGCTGGATTGCGTGCGGAGCTGGTCGGCCGGCGCGTTCCAGAGCTTTTCCGCGCCGGAGATTTTCAACCGGTAAACCACGAGGCCGAGCTCCGGCTTGCGCGATTGCACGGCGAGCAGATCGCCCGCGACCGCCGGCGTCGAGTCACCGGCGCCCGGCACGCTCCACACGATCTCGCCGGTCTTCGCATCCACGGCATCCAGCGTCGCGCGGCCATTGCAGAGCGCGAAGCTACGCCCGCCCGATTGCCACACCGCGGGCGACGAATTGCCGCCGCCCGCCTTCTCCTGCTTCCACAGCTCGCGCCCCGTGGCCGCATCGAGCGCGTAGAGGTGTTTCGCATTGATGACCACCGCTCCATCCACCGCCAGCGGCGAGGAACCCGGCCCTTTTTGCGCGAGCTTTGTCGACCAGAGCAGCTTGCCCGTTTCCAAGTCCACGGCATAAGCCGCGACGCTCCCGAGCGTGAAGACGCGACCCTCCGCGATGCACGGCGTACTCGACGAATTGCGCCCCGTTGGTTCACCCGGCGCCGCGGTTTTCCACAGCGTCTGGCCGGTCGTGATATCGAGGCAGACGACCGTGTCCTCCGCCACGCGCCGCGTCGGCGGCACCGCGTCCAGCACCGCTTTTTTCACCTCGTCGGAAAACATCTCCGCATCCAGCCAGCCCCGCAGTTCGGCCTCGCTGGCAAAGATGCGCTGCTGCTGCCCGGCCAGTTTGTCCAGTGCCTCGAGCGGCAGTGCGATCGAGCCTTTTTTGAACCGCCCCGAGATGTAGCCGGAGTAGAGCTGGCGCTGCTTCTGGTTGAGGTTCGCGTCGATCCATTCCTTGGTGAAATCGTCGAGTTTTTTGCCCCGCAGCGTCGGCGACAGCGCGAGCCGCGCCTCCTCCATTTTCTTGACCAGCTCTGGGCCCAGCGCGCCGGTCGATTGATGGCCAAGCTGGCGGACAATCAACTCATTGATCTGCCGCGTCTCGCTCGGCACTTCGCGAGTCCACACCACACTCACCACCGCACGATTTCCCACCACCACTACGCTGCTCAGGCCGCCGTCGTCGTTGCTCGGGATTGGCTCGCTGTCCCAGAGTAGCTTCAGCTCGCCGGCCGGCCAGGCATCGAGCAGCTTCGGGCTGTCGGGCAGCACGCCGTTGCGCAGCGGGCCGCGCCATTGCGGCCAATCCGCGGCCTGAGCCGCGAGGGTGAGCAGGCAGAAAAAAGGCAGGGTTACTTTCATTTCGTCAGATGTTTCGTGAGGAAGCCGAACATCAGTTCCAGGCGCTCTGGCGTCGTGAATTGCGGTCCGCCGTGTCCCGCGCCTTCGATCACCTCCAAGGTCACTTCCGCACCCGCGGCCTTCAGCTTGTCGGCGAGCCGCTGGCTTTGATCCAGCGGCACCAGCGGATCCTTCGTCCCCTGCATGATCAGCATCGGCGCGGCGTCCTTCGTCACCCAAGTCACCGGGCTCGCCCGCGTGGCCAGTTCCTTTTTCTGCGAAACCGGGCCGCCCAGGAGCTGCGAGAGCACCGAGTTCGGATTTTCGCGCTGCACCATCTCCGTCGGCAACCCCGGATCGTAGGCCGGAAAATCCGCAGGCCCGAACCAATCGATCACGCACTGCACCGCGCTGCTCTGGTCCAGATTTGCGCCCACGTCGAAATCCTTCACCTGCCCCGTCACGCCGAGCAGCGCCACCAGATGCCCACCCGCGCTCGCGCCCCACACGCCGATCCGCCGGGGATCGTAGCCGTACTCGGAAGCATGCGCGCGCAGCCAGCGGATCGCCGCTTTGCAATCCTCGATCTGGGCCGGAAAAATCGCGTCCTGGCTGAACCGGTATCCCACACTCGCTACGGTGATCCCCTTGCCCAGCAACGGCAGCCCCGGCGGCGTCGCCTTGCTCCCGCCGCGCCAGCCGCCGCCGTGGACCCAGACGACCAGCGGTCCCGTCGGCTTTTCCGGGAGATAAAGGTCGAGCTTCTGTCGCGCGTGGCCATCGGCGACGTAGGCGAGATCCGTGAGCTTTCGCGCGCCGCCGGGTAGCACCCGCTCCGCCATGCCGGTGAGGGCAAGAATGATCAACGCTGCGAGAACGAGGAGCGGAGGGGGGATTTTCATGGGAACGCGTGGGGGAGCTGGGTGCGCGGAGATAACCGCAGACCGCGCGAAATCCACAGATGGAAAATGCAGACTGCGGTAACGCTACTTGCGCGCTTCGGGGGTAACGGTGAGTTCCACGCGCTGGCCCGCGCGGTCGACGGCGATCTTCACGGGCTGGCCGATCTTCACGGCGTCGAGGGCGTAGGTGTAGTCGTAGATGTTCGCGATCTTCTGCGCCCCGAATTCGACGATGACGTCGTCGCCTTTCAAGCCCGCTTTTTCCGCAGGGCTGCCCCCGCGCACGCCGGAGATTTTCACGCCTTTCACCTCGGTGGTGTAATCCGGGATCGTGCCGAGATACGCGCGCAGCGTTTCGCGGGAACCGCCGCCGGAATCGCTGCGCTCGACCCGCGCGTAATCGGCGCGCTCGGGAGCCGTGGCGACGTCGGAAATGATCTGACGGGCAAAGGTCGCGATGCGCTGGAGACCGGCGTAGTCGAGTTTTTCGGCGGTGTCGGTGGGGCGGTGATAGTCTTCGTGCGCGCCGGTGAAGAAGTTCAGGACCGGGATGCGCTTGGGGTAAAAGCTCGTGGTATCGGTGGGCAGATACGGGTCATCCTGGAGCACGAGATTGAAACCTGCGGCGACGTTGCGTTTCTCGATGAGCCGCCGCCAGACCTTGCTGCTGCCCACGCCCTGAAGCGTGAGCTTGTTGTCGCGCAGGCGTCCGACCATGTCGAAATTGAAGTAGGCGGCGATTTTCTCCAAAGGCACGGGCGGATGCGCGGCGAAGGCGGCGCTGCCGAGCAGGCCGCTCTCTTCCCCGCTCCAAAGGGCGAAAATGATGCCGCGCCGCGGCGGAGCGTCCGGCGCGGGGGCAGCGAGCGCTGCGGCGACTTCCATGACGAGGGCGGTGCCGCTGGCGTTGTCATCCGCGCCGTGGTGGACCTGGCCCTCTTCGCCGGAGCGCGCCATGGACCCGGCGCCGCCGCTGCCGCGGCCGAGGTGATCGTAGTGCGCGCCGACGAGAACGTATTCATCGATGCCGGCGGGCGGGAGCACCGCGACGACATTGCGGTCGGTTTTCTTAAGGTGCTTGAGCCCGAGTTCGAGCGAGACGCGGACCTTGGGCACAAGGAAGGCGCCCTCGGCATGCGGGTTTTCGTTGTCGAGCCCGGTCTGGAGATCTTTGAGTTTTTTGCCGGAGGGAGCAAGCAGCGCGTCGGCGATCTCGGTGGAGACGGAGGCGGCGAGCACGCCGGAACCCGCGAGGCTGCCATCGCCGGTCAGCGGGAGGAGTTCACCGGCGTGCGGGGAATTGGGTCCGGCGACGACGAGCACGGCCTTGGCGCCGCGTTCGCGGGCCATCATCGCCTTGTAGCGGATGCCAGCATAGCGGTTGAGCTGGGCGCGCCGCGCGGGATCGACGGCTTCTGGCACGTAGCGGAGAAGCAGGACGATTTTGTCCTTCACGTCGAGGCCGTCGTAGCTGTTGTAACGCGTCGCCGCTTCGCCCGGCACGCTCAGGCCGTAGCCGGCAAAGACGACTTCGCCCTCGACGCTGCCGCTGTCGGAAAATGGGATGGGACGGAAGTCGCGATCCAACGCGGTGTCGCGCGGCGCCGCGGTGTCGACGAGCAGGGTGAGGCGATTTTTACCGGGCAGCACCTCTACGCCAGCATCGAACTCGAAGGGCTGGAAGCGCGTTGAATCGGCGAGCGGTTTGAGGCCCACGTCGGCAAGATATTCGGCGATCCATTCCGCGGAGGCTTTGATTTCGGGGCTCCCGACGCCGCGACCGCCACGCGCCTCGTCCGCCAGCCAGATCACCTGGCCGCGCAAATCGTCCGCGGTGATCGCGGCGTTGGGCTTCACCGTACTCGTCGGCAGCGGTGCGACGGTTCGCTCCAACTCGGTCCGCTGGGCCTGCTTCTCCGCGAGCCGTTGCGTCTCCGCGGCGAGTTCCTGCGGAGTGCGGACGCGCTTCGGCGATTCGTCGAGGGCTTTCAGCGCCGCGGGATGATTCCAGTCGGCGAGGAAGATCTGCGACTTGCCATCGGCCGTGCGGCCGCTGGTCCACGAGAGCCGTTTGCCCTCGGGCGAAAAGACCGGCAGGCCGTCGAAGCCCGCGGTGTAAGTCGCGCGCACCGGTTCGCGCTCGCCGTTCACGTCGACGAGGAAAAGCTCGAAGTTGTCGAAGCCGAGTTTGTTTGCCGTGAAGATGAGATACTGCGCGCTCGGGTGGTAATAGGGAGCCCACGACATGCATTTGAAATCCGTGAGGCGCCGCTTGTCCGTGCCGTCGGTCTTCATCGTCCACACGTCCGCGATCATGCCGCTCTCGTCGAAGTGCCGCCACACGATCCGCTGCCCATCCGGCGAAAAAAACGGGCCACCATCGTAGCCCGGCGCCGTCGTCAGGCGCCGCTGGTCGGAGCCGTCGGCATTCATGACGTAGATTTCACCGAAAAACGCGGGATCCTTTTCCAAGCGCTGTTTTTCCTCCGGCGAGAGCGGATGATCGTAGCCGCTGCGCAGCGAGGAGAACACGATCTGGCGGCCATCCGGTGAGAACGAACCCTCGGCGTCGTAGCCCGGCGCATCCGTCAGCCGCTGGATCTGCGTGCCGTCCTGATTCGCCGAGAAGAGGTCCATCGCGGCGTCGTAATCCCATGCGTAACGGCGCTGCTTGCCGCTCGCGCGGAAATCGAGTTCCGCTTTCTGCTTGGCCGCCGCTTCCGGGTCATGATGAGTGGACGCGAAGAGCACCCGCGAGCCGCTGGACGCCGAGCCCGGCGTTCCCGGCTGAAAAAAGGCGCAGGTCGTTTTCCCCTGCCCCGGCGAGACCCGTGCGCTTTCCCCGGAAAGAAGATCGAGGAGATAAATCTGGTAGAACGGATTCCCCGCTTCACGTTCGCTCTGGAAGATCAGCAGATTGCCATCGGGATGGAAGTAACCTTCTCCACTGCGTTTCCCGTCGTAGATGAGCTGACGGACATTGCCGAGAAAGGAAGCTTCCGCGGCGGCCTCGTCGGCCCGCGCCGACAAGACGAGAGGGAGGAGCGCGAGGATGACACAAAAGGAAAATGATTTCCGCATGGGGCGAACGATGCTGAGCAACCAGGCACCACGCAAGCGCCGAGAGCACAATGAGGGATCAAGCACAACGGTCTCCCAAAAACGCAACGGGCAAAGGCGATGAAGCCTTTGCCCGTGCGGAAACCGTGATGATCGAAGAATTACGCCTGAACGAGCGGCATGCGCGCCGCACGGCGCCGGAGAACCAGCAGACCGAGGCAAGCCGCGAGCGGCATGGCGACCGTAGCGGGCTCGGGAACGGCGACAAGGACGAGAGTGTTGCCCTGCACTTCCAAGCGAGTCGCCGCCGACAGATTCACACCTGAGGCGTTCGAAAGATCGAGACTGAAATACTGATTGACGTTTGCCGTGGTCAACGAACCGCCGGAAAAACCAGGACCCGCCGCAGCCAGATTGCCAGGAGCGCCCCAATCGATCAGCGTGTAAGAGGGAGCAAGGGGCAGACCCGTAATGTTGATTCCCGAGATTGCGATCACCACCGGGCCATCATTCAGAATCGGCCCCCCATCCACCAGCGAATTCCTGAACGGCGTAGCGTCCGCAAAACTCGTCGGGACGGTGAACACTCCCGAGACGGTGATCTGGCCGCTTGGGGAGGTGTTCGGCTGACTGGGAAGGGTGAACGAAAGAGTGTTTTGGCCAAACGTACTGGGATCTGCGTTGGACAAAGTCAGGCTTCCCACCGTCAGATTACTTGTCCCCGCCGTAATTCCGCCAGCAAACCCGTTAAAGTTGTTCACATTGCCCAAGCTCGTCGCAGCAGACCCGGAGACCAGGATCGTCCCACCGTTGTTGACCGCAACATTCCCCAGTTGGGCGCCGTTGTTGAGTTGAACTCCGGCCACGTTGTTAATCGTCACGGAACCTGAAGAAGCCCCCGAATTTTGGAAAGCGATGCTGTTGCCTAAGGAATTATCGAGCGTAATGGCTCCTCCGGAAACGGAGATGCTTCCAATATTGAGCACCCCACCGGAAAGGTCATTCCCGATCGCAACGGTCTCCGTAGCTCCGCTGAAAACGGCGTCGGTGCCAAGGACTGAGTTATTCCACAGACCGCCGGTCCAGTTTGTCGTGCTTCCATCCCAAACTAGAGACCCATTTGAGTAGGTCTGGGTAATCGCGAGAGCGGAAGTGGGAAGCCCGGTCAGAAGACCGAGCAACGTGAGTGCCGAAACAGTTTTAGGGGATAGCAGGGAGAGTTTCATATGGTTGTCTGGGTTTCTAAACTGCCACAGGCGGGGGTCACTGGGCACGTGGTTTCTGTTGGGGACTTTCTAGGGGAGAGGGGGGATTGAAGTCAATACTGATTTTTAATTTTTTTAGTGGCTCAACTTCATCTTTCTGATTCGCCCTTGCTTTGAGGAGCCTTTCCCGGAGATACCTCCGTCGAGATTCCTCCGTGGAAAAAGCCCTTTCACCTGCTGCAAGTTCCCCTTTACCGATGCCGGCCGCGCTGTTTCACCGAGCGGCTGCGCTGCTCGCCGTCGCACTACTCGGGCTCCATCTGCTGATCGCCAGCCGGGTTTCCTTCGACGACCTGCGTTTTGCGATGATGGGAGCGGTCGCTTTGGTCGCCATCGTCTGGTCCTCCGCAGATCGGATGGCTTCGAAGATTCAACTCGGCTCGATCCTCCCGGCGGTCGTAATTTTCGGATTCGTTCTGTGGAGGCTTGCCGGACAGCCCGGAGCACTGGCGGCCGGGCTCGCTCCATGGCCATTGGCTCTGGCGCTTGCGCTCCTCGTGGGAGGCTGGAAAAGACTCGGTCTCTTCTGGCGAGAGGCGCTGGTTGTTACAGGCCTTGCCATATCGCCTTTTGTGGAAACTGTGGTTCTGGAGCTGGCGGGCCTCGATCTCGCTCCCAGCACCGCGCAATTCACCGCAGCCATTCTCCGCCTCGCCGGGTGGAATGCTTCGGCCCGCGACGTGATCGTGAGTTTACCCGAAGCCTGGATCGTCGTCTCCCAAGGCTGCTCGGGTTTGAAGACCGTGTATTTCCTCGTCGGCTTCTCAGTCGTGCTCCTGTTGGTCTACCCGCTGCCGGGTGCCGGGCGGAACAGCTTCGTCGTCCTCAGCGCGGCGGCGATCGGATACTTCGTCAACGCCGTGCGTGTGGCCATCCTCGCGCTGATGGCCACGCCCGGACACGAAGCGGCTTTCCAATTCTGGCACGTCAAACAAGGCGCGATGGTTTTCGAGATCCTCGCCGTCGCCGTCTTTCTCGGCTTGGTCTACTTCATCATGCCCGCGCACCGCGCGCCGCCCACCCCGGAAGTCCCGCGCGCATGATTTCCACTGCCTGGATTCGGCTCGCCGTCGTCGCCGCCGCGCTGTTGGGGACGGTATTTCTCGGGGTGAAAACGCTGCTCGCCACGCTGCCGATCGATCCCGTTTTCGCGCCGGTCGTGTTTCCGCGCGAAACCTCGGTGGCTGGCTGGCTGGCTGTGATCGAGGAACCGGACCCCGTGCGTCCGCAGACGCAGCGGTATCGGCGCACCGCGGGCGACGCGACCGTGTCGCTCGAGATGCAATTCATCCCCGATCTCCCCGTCCACTACGTGCGCAACCCGCAGATCGAACTCCGTTTCCTGCCGCGCGCGCATCTGCCGCTGGATGCCGGAATGCGTTACTACGTCAGCCCGCGGGCCCAGGTCGTGCCGAACCAGCGCAGCGGGCAGTCGCGCGACCTCGCGGTCGTCGCCGGGCCGGAAGGTTCGGGATTTTGGACCGTCGACGAAACCGCGCACCTCAGCACGATCGTCACTCCCGCAGGCGACACTTCGATCGACCCGCGGACGGTTGCGCACAGCCTCTACCTGGATCACCTCACCGCAGGACGCATTGCGCGCTGGCTCTTCACGCGCGAACCCCTGCCCGATCGCCGTTGCGTGCTCATTCACTTTTCCACGGCGGATGGCCCGGCCGCCCGCGCAACGCTGGAACAGTCGTGGACGGAGTGGCGCGCGGCGCACTTCCCGGTCTTTCCCGGCGCGGCGCGCTGAAGGTCAGCCGTGCCGCTGCCGCCGGGCGAGCAGGGCCTGCCATTTTCCGACCAACCGGCGGAGGCCTGCATCGATGGGAAGGGCAAGCATTTCCTCGGGTGAAAACCAGCGCAGTTCGTGGCTCTCGTTGCTCACCACGGGTGTGGCGTCCTCCGGCGCGATGAGCATCCAGCGCAGATCGAAATGCTCATGCGGCGGCTCGCCGCGTTTCGGATTCTCCGGGATGGCGTGGATATCGATGTCGAAGGGCCGCCGCGATGGCACGATCAGCCCCGCGATCCCAGATTCCTCCGCCGCCTCGCGCTGCGCGACCCGCAGCACGTCTTCATCGCCATCGCAGTGGCCACCGAATTGCAGCCATTTGTCGAGAAAACGGTGGTGATGGAGCAACGCGCGCGCCCCATCCGCGCTCACCACCAGCGCGCTGCCGGTGAAGTGCGCGGGAAAACACGACCGCTCAAAACACCCCGGCACTTCGAGCAACGTGAGCATCCGCTCCCGGTGAAAAAGTTCTTCGGGAGAGGAAAGGTCGAGGGCTTCGAGTTGCTGCTGGAGATTGAGGCGGGACATGGATTTCACGGAGAATTCGACCACGGATAACACAGGTTACACAGATGGGTTCACCCGAAGCTGCCAGCCATCCATTCCGACATCCGTGTCATCTGTGCGATCTGTGGTTTGAATCCATCCCCGTCATCCGCGGCCAGGCGCGGTGGCCGGTCAGATCTTCGCGCTCGAGTAGTCCCAGCCTTGCCGGTAGGCCGCGCGCTTGATGTATTTCGCCGCGTCGGGCACGCCGGGGACGGCGAGTTTTGCGGTGTCCCACTCCAGCCGGCGACCCGGAAAGTGCATCGCCAGCCCGCCCACCAGCGTCAGTTCCGTGAGCGGCACCGAGTAGTCGAACTGCGACATGAAATCGAACGGCTTCCCGTTCTTGATCGCCAGCGTCCATTCCTCCTGCGGCGCGCCGGCTTTCGGGCTGCGTTCGAGGGTTTTCGCAGGCGGATTCGCCATGACGGCTTCGCGCCGGGCCTTCGGCCAAATCTGCGGGTTCTTCGCCTGGTCGCCGGGATTGAAGATCACGCCCTCGGTGCCGACGATGAACCACCCGCCGACCGGCATCTTGCCGTCCTTTTTCGGGTCCGCGTTTTTCAACGCCTCCGCCGTGTCGATCGCCGCGGGCAGCTCCGGCAGGTACTGCGTCCCGTCCGGCTGCTTGCCCTCGTACCACGTCAGCATCACGTCGCCGTGATTTTTCACGCCGGGGAATTCCATCTTCACGATCGCACCCGTGGGCCAGGCGATCTCCGTGAGGTCGTCCACCTTCGTCGCCGTCACGTACTTCGGCACGCCGAGGTCCAGCGCCCACGAGGCGGCATCGATGAGATGACAGCCCATGTCGCCGAACGCGCCCGCGCCCCACTCCAAAAAGCCGCGCCACTTGAACGGATGAATGTCCGGCGAATACGCGTGATCCGGCGTCGCCGCGAGCCATAGCTCCCAGTCGAGCGTCGCCGGCACCTCGCCGGGTTTGAAGGAAACCGCGTTCCCCTGCGGCCAGATCGGGCGGTTCGTCCAGACGTGGATTTCCTTCACCTTCCCGATCACGCCCGCCGCGAGCCATTCCTTCACCACGCGGTTGTCGTCGAAGGTGTGCCCCTGATTCCCCATCTGCGTGATCACGCCCTTTTTCTTCGCCGCGAGATGCAGTTCGCGCGCTTCCCAGAGCGTGTTGACCAGTGGCTTCTGCACGCACACATGTTTGCCCAGCGCGATGGCGTGCATGGCGGCGGGAAAGTGCGCGTGATCCGGCGTGGAAACCGTCACCGCTTCGATCTCCTTGACCTCGTCGAGCATCTTGCGGAAGTCGCGATACTTCTTCGCGTTCGGATACTTCGCCGCGGCCTTGTTCAGCACCGCTTCATCCACGTCGCAGATCGCCACCACTTCGTTTTCCTTGGCCGCGCCTTCGAGATCCGAGCCGCCCTTGCCCCCGCAGCCGATCGCCGCGATGCCGAGCCGGCGCCCCGCGGGCGTGCCGCCCTGCGCGATGGCAAAGTGCGGAATGACGATGCCGCCCGCCGTGGTGACGGCGAGGCCTTTGAGGAAATTGCGGCGGGAAGTGCGGGTGGAGGAGGACATGGGAGGATTTCTTTGCGGGGGTTAATATTCGAGAGCTTGCAGTGCGCGGGGGTCGATCGTCCAGCCCCGGAGAGCTTAGCGGCCGTGTAAAATGACGCGCTCCGAGGAGTTCTCATCTTCCTCTTCCTCTTCCTCATAATCTTCCTCCTGCGGTGGGGAGGGTGATTAAGAGGATGAGGATGAGGAAGAGGATGAACCGGTCGCTGCCGGGACTTCTTTCACATCCGCTTCGGCCGCAACGCCGCACCCGCCCGCGTCAGGAAATCTGCACGATGAGATAAATCCACCACGCCGCCGCGAGCGCCACGCTCGACCCCACGCCGAACCACGACCGCGTCCAGAAACCCCAACCCGCCATTGTCAGTTCCACGATCCCGATCGCCGCCAACACCATCAGATTCGCCGGCCTGACGAGCAGCGTCTCCGCCGCGTTGACGATGCGCGGCAGCATCAACAATCCCACCGAAAACTGGAGCAGGATCGCCCCCACGGCCACCGAGCGCGCGCCGTAACGGCGGGCGATCGCCGCGAACGGCCCCACCTCGTCTGGCTCCATTTCCGGCTCCTCCGGTTCCTCGATCTCCGCGCCGCGCGGCTCCTCGCGCTTGCGCCGCTGGGCATCGAAATACACCTCAGCCGGGAGCGGGGCGGGCTCCGCCGGCGGTGGCGGACGACGCACGCCGCTCCCCGGATTATCCTGCGGCCGCTGTCCCGGCAAACGGCGGGAACGCATCAGCGCCCGCCTCCTGCGGAAAAAAGCCGCGCCGCCGGGAGGTGCGATCGGCACAGGGCGCTGGCTGGGTTCGGCTGGGACATGATGGGAAAACGTCGCTCATTCCGCCGCGACCGCCAGTTCCCGGGAGCGACGGCATCCGGGTTTTTTCCGCCGCCACGGGGACGCCGGAGAGAGGCTGATGCGAAGCGGGGAAATCGCGACGCGTATCTGCCGGAAGGTTCCAGCCGGAGCAAGTGAATTGTCCCGCCACACGCTCCGCAAAAACTCCCGCGCCCGCCCCGGCGCAAAAACCAAAGTGCCGGGCGGGATTCCCGTTGACACCGATTTTCTCGCCCGCTCTCATCTCCCGCGCTCCGCCCCCAGCGAGGTTTCGTTTACCGCTCCCCAGAGCGGCCAAAAAATCACCGCTCCGGCGAGCGACCCACCCATGCCCACTCAGAAAATCAACGTCGCCCTCGTCGGCCTCGGTTTCGGAGCGGAATTCATCCCGATCTACCAGCACCACCCGCTCGCGAATCTTCACGCCATCTGCCAGCGCACGCCGGAGAAGCTGAATGCGGTCGGCGATGCTTTCGGGATCGCGACGCGTTACACGAAATTCGAGGATGTGCTCAAGGATCCGAACGTCGATCTCGTCCACATCAACTCACCCATTCCCGACCACGGCTGGCAATCCATCGCCGCGCTCAAGGCCGGCAAACACGTCGCCTGCACCGTGCCCGCCGCGACTTCGCTGGAGGAGCTGAAGCAGATCGTGGATCTCGTGAAGAAGACCGGGCTGAAATACACGATGTCGGAGACGGTCGTGTATGCCCGCGAGTACCTTTACATCAAGGAGCTGCTCGACACCGGGAAGCTCGGCAAGTTGCAGTTCGTCCAAGCCTCGCATCAGCAGGACATGGACGGCTGGCCCAACTACTGGCCCGGCCTCCCGCCGATGTGGTACGCCACGCATTGCGTCGGCCCCGTCGCCGGACTCGTCGGCCAACCGGCGGAATACGTGAGCTGCTTCGGCAGCGGCACCATTCGCAAGGAGCTGATCAAGAAATACGGCTCCCCCTTCGCCGTCGAGACCGCGCACATCAAATTCGCCGACAGCGACGTGAGCGCGCGGATCATCCGCAGCCTCTTCGACACCGCGCGGCAGTATCGCGAATCCATCGACGTCTACGGCAGCGTGGCCAGCATCGAGTGGCCGCTCATCGAGCACCAGCCGCTCGTGATGCACACCGCGAAACTTCCCGAGTCGAAAATCCCGAAGCTCGTGAAAACGCCCGACTTCGCCAAGCGCCTGCCGAAAGCGATCCAGCCCTTCACCACCGGCGGCGTCTACGGAGGCAAAGGCAAGAAGTCGCACCGCAGCTTCGTCCAAGGCGCCGGCCACGGCGGTAGCCATCCGCATCTCGTAAACGAAATCCTCAGCGCCATCGCCGCGAACCGCGATCCGTTTCCCAACGCCAAACAATCCGCCAACTGGACCGCCGTCGGCCTCTGCGCTCACGAGTCCGCCATGGCCGGCGGCAAGATTGTGAAACTCCCGAAGTGGACTCTTTGATTTACCCCCTGCTCACCCAACACCCCAAAAACAACCAACCAAAACATGTCCGCAAAAACTGAAGGTATCGCACCCAATGCCAGCCGGCTCCTCTGGGCCGGATTCATGGCCATCCTCGCCGCCGGCGTCGGCTTCGCCATCCGCGGCGGCATCTTCGACAACTGGGCCAAAGAGTTCGGCTTCACCGGCGCGCAGCTCGGAGCCATCGGCGGTGCCGGTTTCTCCGGCTTCTGCTTCGGCATCATCATCGGCGGCGTGATCGTGGATAAAATCGGCTACGGCAAGCTGGTCGCCGTCGCCCTGCTCTGCCACGTCCTTTCAGCCTTCGTCACGTTCGGCGCGAGCACGCCCGACAATGCCTACAACATGCTCTTCTGGGGCATGTTCATCTTTGCCTTCGCAAACGGCACCCTCGAAGCCGTGGCCAATCCGCTGGTCGCCACGCTCTACCCGAGCAACCGCACGCACTACCTCAACATCCTCCACGCGAGCTGGCCCGCGGGTATGATCATCGGCGTCGTGGCCGGCTGGATTCTCGACGACAAAATGCAGCTCAACTGGAAGCTGCAACTCGCCCTCTACCTCGTGCCGACCGTGCTCTACGGCATCATGTTCATGGGTCAGAAATTTCCGCGCTCCGAGGCGGCGGAAAAAGGCGCCAGCTTCTCCCAGATGTTCAAGGCGGTGGGCCTGCTCGGCGCCGCGGTCGCGTGCTTCCTCCTCTCGAAGTTCTTTGCCGACATCTTCAAAGGGACCGGCTCCGGCGATTTGATCGGCTACCTCATCGGCGGCGCGTTGCTCCTCGGCGTCGGCTTCCTCACCAAGTTCTCCCTCGGCTCCGTGCTGCTCTTCGTCCTCTTCATCACGCATGCCCTCGTCGGCGCGGTCGAACTCGGCACCGACGGCTGGATTCAAAACATCACCGGCAACCTCTTCACTTCCGAGCAGGGCAAGTATCTCTTCCTCTGGACCTCGGCGATCATGTTCGGTCTGCGCTTCTGCGCGCACTTCATCGAGCGGACGCTCAAGCTCTCGCCCATCGGCCTGCTCTTTGTTTGCTCCGTGCTCGCCTGCGTCGGGCTCAATCTGGCCAGCGGCATGAATTCCTTCGGCATGGCGCTCATCGCACTCGGCATCTACGCCGTCGGCAAAACCTTCTTCTGGCCCACCATGCTCGCCGTCGTCGGCGATCGTTTCCCGCAGACGGGCGCCGTGGCCATGTCCATCATGGGCGGCGTCGGCATGCTCTCCGCCGGCCTGATCGGCGGGCCGGGCCTCGGTTACTGCAAGGATCGCTTTGCCGGCGAGGAGTTGAAGGCCAAGGACGCCGCGCTCTTTGAGGAATACAAAGCCGCGCAACCGTCGAAATTCCTCAACATCGACTCCACCGCCGCCCTCGGTCTCGATGGCAAGAAACTCGGCGAGGCGAACGAACGCCTCGGCGCCATCCGCAAGGAAATCGAAGCCGCCAACGGCGACCTCAGCACCGCGTTTAGCAAGCTCGAACCCAAAGACCGCACCGTCATCGAAGCGAGCATCACCGGCGATCGTCAGACATTGAAAGCCGACGCCTGGATCCCCGCCACCATGGCCGTGATCTACCTGCTGCTCTTCCTCTACTTCAAAACCGTCGGCGGATACAAACCCGTGCACATCGCCGAGGACTTCACCGGCGGTTCGCCTGGGCCCTATCAGGCTTAGTCGGAAAGGGAGCACCATTCGCAAGGGGGACCGGGTTCACGCCCGGTCCCTTTTGTTTTTCTCCAGCGCATCACAAAAGCAGGGCGGTGCCGCAGCGGCCGGGCCGCAATCTTCCCGGCGGGCAGCGCTCTCCAAACCTCCGAGCCCCTATTTCGGAGCGGCAGCGGTGTATTCCAGATCGTCGAGAAAGAGCTTCACCATCTGCCCGCCGGCGGTGGAGGTGAAGAGGCCGAAGTGGTCGAAGTTTGCGGCCTGCGCTTTTTGCCCCGGCTTCAAGGCCAGCGTCCGGGACTCCTTCCCCAGCGTCACGCGGATCTCGCCGTCGCCGCCATTCGCCGCGGGATCGTAGATCAGCGACCAGTCGAAGAGCCTTCCCGGCGTCAGCACCGGCCCGGTGTCCACTTTGCCGGCCGGACCATTTGCGATGGAAAATTCGGGGATGAAATAGTGGCCGATGCGCGTCGGCCCGCCGATATGAATGCCCACGAAACCTCCCGCCTGCTGTGGCGGCTTGTCTTTGTCCGCGGTGCTAAACCAGCCGAGACAAACATCCGAGTCCGGCCCGGCCGTGATGAGCTTCACCTTGCCGCGTGCCTCCAATCGTTGCTGAAAATTCAGCGGCTCCACCCGGTCGCCGTAATAGCCGAACGCCCCGCTGCGCCAGAGCCCGCCCCCGACCTCGCCCGCCTTTCCACCCGCGTGACTCGTCTCCGCGCTGTATCCAAAATTATACGCGCCCACCACCCCGCGTTCCTCGTCGCTCGCGCGATTGCCCGAGCCGATTCCGCGGCTGCCTTTGTGCGGGTTGAAGAATGCGCAATGGACGATCAATGCTCGTCGCCGCGAAGGACAGCCTGCCCCCGCTCCATGAACCGGTGGCCGCGCCGTGTCCTCAGCCCGTACGACGCGGACAACATTTCTCCGCTCGGACGCAAAAGCGGGGTTGTGCCGCAGCGACTCGCCCGCAATCTTCCCGCCCATGTCCGAAACCACCCCTGCCAACTCCTGGCAGGATCCCGCCGTCGTCGAACGCTTTCTGCAGAGCGTCCGCAGCACGATCCCGCTCGCGATCGAGCAAGTCGACATGACCGTGCAGCTCGTCAACGAAGCGCGGGGCGGCCGCGTCGAGCGTTTCCTCGTGATCGGCAGCGAACAGGGCGTCCTCTCCGCCGCCCTGCTTGAGGAACACCCCCACGCCGAGGGCTGGGTCGTCGATCTCTCCCATGATCTGCTCACCACCGCGCGGCAGCGGCTCCAGCAGCGCCAGCGCGTGCATTTTGTGAAAGCGGATTTCACCCGCGCGGGCTGGTCCACCGTCATCGCCAGCGGCGCACCCTTCGACGCCGTCGTCTCCGCGCTCTCCATTCACATCCTGCCCGACCCCCGCAAGCGCGAGCTCTACGCCGAACTCCACGCCTTGCTCAAACCCGAGGGCGTTTTCATCAATCTCGAACACGTCGCCAGCGCCACCCGCTGGACCGAGTCCGTGCTCGACGACTATATGATCGACGCCATCTTCGGCGAAGCCATCAAGGCCGCGCCCGGCAAGACCCGCGCCGAGGTCGCGCGCGACTACTACTCCCGCGCCGGCGAAGCCCCCGCCCCGCTCGAAGTGCAGTGCGATTGGCTGCGCGAGATCGGTTTTGAAAACGTGGACTGCTATCTGAAAGTCAGCGAACTCGCGCTCTTCGGCGGGCAGCGGGCGGGGGGAGGGTGAGTGGTGAATCGTGATTAGTGAATGGTGAATCGTCCGCCCGCCCCACCATTCACCGATCACTGATCACGATTCACAAATTCTTCCCCAGCCGTCACTCTCCGCTCCCATTTGATGCCCCCGTCTCCGCACCCGCTCCGCACCTGGCTCCAGCTCCTGCGCGCGCCGAATCTGCTCACCGTTCCGGGCGACCCGGTGGCCGGTTATTTTCTCGCCTGCTTCGGTGTGACGGATACGCGGATGTGGCCGGTGATCGTCGCCAGCCTCTGCTTCTACGGCGGCGGGCTGCTGCTCAATGATCTCGCCGATGTCGCGGAAGATCGCCGCGAACGCCCCAGCCGTCCCCTGCCCTCCGGCGCGGCCAGCCGCGGCGCGGTCATCGTGGTGCTGAGCGGACTCTTTCTCGCCGCGCTGTTCCTCTGCTGGCAGGTCGATCTCTCCACGCTGTGCGTCGGCGGCGCGCTGCTCTGCGCCATCGCCCTTTACAATCTGCACACCAAACGCCTGCCCCTCATCGGCGCAGTGAACATGGGCGCCTGCCGCGCGCTGAGCATGCTCCTCGGCGCGACGGCCGTCTCGCACGGTGACCTCACCATTCCGCTCATCATGAAAGGGCGGCTCGATCATCTCGTCGCCGCGCTGGCCGTCCTCGCGGCCTACATCGCCGCCGTCACACACCTCGCGCGATTCGAGACGCAGCAGACGGTTTCGCCCGTGGCGAAGGTGCTGCCCGCGGTCGCCCTGACCGCGGGGGTTGTCGCGTTCCTGCCCGAACTGCATTTGTTGCACGGCGTCGCCAACTTCCTCCGCGATCGGCAGCCAAATCCCGCGCTCGTCAGCCTCGTGATTTTCCTCATCGCGGTGGTCAGCGCGTGGCAGGTGGCGATCACCCTGCTCCGCGACCGCACCGCCGCGATCCCGCCGCAGATCGGCAATCTCATCCGCCTGCTCCTGCTCTTTCAAGCCGCGCTCTGCGCCGCCAGCGCCACCATGGCCGGCATGTCCGCCGCGGTGATCCTCGTCCTGCTTTGGCCGATCTCCCGCGTGCTCGGCCGCTGGTTTTACGCGAGCTAGAGCATCTGCAGTTTTGGTGGAGCCCCCTGCGTGCAGTGTCTCGGGTAGGGTGGGCGTCCCGCCCGCCGAGCGATGCATCCTGCATCGCGGTCTTTCGCGCGTCGTCCAAGATCGTTCCGGCGAGACGCCGAAACCGGCGGGCGGGACGCCCACCCTACCCGAGAGCCGGCCACGACATTCCTGAAACCGCTCTAGGCCGCCGCTTCCTCGGCGCGCAGCAGATGGTCAATGGCGCGGCGATGCGGCGCGGCGAGGGCCACATCGGAAAGCTCGGCGAGGAGGAACCATTGCTCGTTCGCGGCCAGCCGCTCGGGCGCCGCGTCGCGGTAGACGGAGAGCTGCACGCGGTGATGGGTGAAGGGATAGGTGAGGAAGGTGAGCGGTTCGTGGCCGTTCACGGGCGCGATCAGCGGCGGCAGCTTCCACAGGCCGCGCCAGCGCGAGCCCGTTTGCTGCGCGAGGAGAATGCGGCGACCGCGGACGATCCACCCGCAGTCTTCGCGCATCGGCACGATTTTCGGCCGCGGTTTTTTGATCGGTAGCGAATCCGGATCGGGCGTGCGGCATTCTTCGCGCACCGGGCAGAGCAGGCATTGCGGCTTCGTGGGCGAGCAGATGAGCGCGCCGAGTTCCATGAGCGCGGAGGTGTGTTCGCGGCCTCCGCTCGGCGGGAGCAGGTCCGTGGCGACCTGCCGCAGCACCTGCGCGCCGGCGGCGGTGTCGATTGGCTCGTGCGAATCGACGAGCCGCGCGAGCACGCGGGCGATGTTGCCATCGATCGTGACCACCGGCTGATCGAACGCAAAACTCGCAATCGCCCCCGCGGTGTAACTGCCCACGCCGGGCAGCTTCGCGATCACCGCCGGATCGGTGGGCAGCACGCCGCCAAAGCCCGCGACGATCTGCTGCGCGGCCCGGTGAAGATTGCGCGCCCGCGAATAATATCCGAGCCCCTGCCACACGCCGAGGACCTCGGCCTCCGTGGCGGCGGCGAGCGTGGGAAAATCCGGGAACCGCGCGAGCCAGCGCTCGAAAAACGGGATGACCGTGGCCACCTGCGTCTGCTGGAGCATGAACTCGGAGACCATCACCGCATACGGATCCGTGCGCCGCCGCCACGGCAAATCGCGACCGTGGGCGCGGAACCACGCGGCGAGTTTGGCGCGCAGGAGATGGGGTTGGCGGATTTTCAGTTTCTGATTTTGCACGAGGCGGCGCAGACTCCTACGCGCTCATGGGCCCGAAAAAAAATCCAAAATCCACAAACGAGCCCGCACCGCTCACGCTCTACACTTCCGCCCTCACCGCCGCGCAGGCGGAGAAGCTGCGCGCGCTACTCCTGGAGGACGGCTACAAATTCGAGCCGAAGCCCTACACGATCTACTACGCGGTGAAGGACAAGCTGAACGTGGCGGTCTACGAGAAGGGACCGAAGGTCGTGCTCCAGGGCAAGGGCACGCAGGATTTCGTCACCTTCCGCCTCGAGCCCGAGGTGCTCGGCGAAGCGAAACTCGGCTACGAAGAGGTGCACAATCCGGAAATGTTCGCGCCGCACTGCGGCATCGACGAGAGCGGCAAAGGCGACTTCTTCGGGCCGCTGGTCATCGCGGGTTGCTACACGAATGCGGAGATCACCCGCACGCTGCTGGCCGCGGGGATTCAGGATAGCAAACGCATCGGCAGCGATCAGCGCATCCGCGATCTCGCGGAGATCGTCCGCGCGACGCCGGGCGCGGTGCATTCCGTAGTGTCGATCGGCCCGGAGCGTTACAACGAACTCTACAAAAAGTTTGGCAATCTCAACAGCCTGCTCGCGTGGGGCCATGCACGGGTGATCGAAAACTTGCTCGAAATGCAGCCCGATTGCCCGCGGGCGCTCTCCGATCAGTTCGCCAATCCCGCGCTGATCAAACGCGCGCTGCTGGAAAAAGGCCGCGGGATTCAGCTCGACCAGCGCACCAAGGCGGAAAGCGACGTCGCCGTGGCCGCGGCGTCGATCCTGGCGCGCGAGCAGTTCATCGACTGGATGGATAAAACGGGGCGCGCCGCCGGTACCCCGATGCCGCGAGGCGCTTCCGCGCAGGTGAAGGAGGTCGCGCGAAAATTTGTGGCGGCGGAAGGCGCGGCCGTGTTGCGGCGGCTGGCGAAAGTGCATTTTAAGACAGCTTCCGAGATCGCGCCCGAGGAGTATCCCGTCGTCGACAAACCGAGTTCATTTGTTCGGAGAAAATGACGATCGCGCCCGATCATTCCTTGCCGTTTCGGAGCGAACGGATATGCACATTTCACCACGGTATGGGAACACTCACTAAACGAGAATTAGTCATCCGAATCAGTAACGAAACGGGACTGGTCCAGCATCAGGTTTTGGACGTGGTGCAAAGGACCCTCGACCACATCGTCGATACCCTCGCCGAGGGCGGAACGGTCGAGTTGCGAAACTTTGGGGTGCTCGAGGTGAAGCTGACCAGGCCGCGGGTGGGGCGCAATCCGAACCAGCCGGGCAGCAGCTTCGTGATTCCGGCGCGGGCGACGGTGAAGTTTCGCTCCGGCAAGGTGATGCGACAGAAGGTTTCCAAACTCTCCGCGGTGCTGAAGCGGGACGCGGCGAAAGCCTGAGAGCATTTACCGGAAGTCCGGCGGAAGAGCTGAATTTGAGCCGCGGATGGACGCGGATGAAACGCGGATGCCGAGCATGCAAAAATTTTCCTATCCGCGAAAATCCGCGTTCAACCGCGGCTCAATTGAGTTTCGGCACACGCTCTGGGAAAACTGGCACCCGGCCGGGCGGGGATGAGGCGCACTCGGGAGTTGCGTTCGCCCCGAGGGCTCGCAATGTTTCCCTTCGATGGCAAAAGAAGATGCGATCAAGACCGAAGGCGTCGTGCGCGACGTGCTGCCCGGCACGATGTTTCGCGTCGCACTGCCGAACGGCGTGGAAGTCCTCGCCCACATTTCCGGCAAGATGCGGAAGCATTTCATCCGCATCGTGCCGGGCGACAAAGTAGAGCTGGAACTTTCACCCTACGACCTCAAGAAGGCGCGCATCATTTTCCGCGAACAATAGCGCCGCACGCGCATTTCCCAGCCCACCCGCGAATCTGTCACCGAAAACCCCGCGGCCCGCGCCGCCCATCCACACTGCAAATCATGCCGGACGAAAACCAACCCAACGAAGCGAAAACCAATCTGGAGAGCGCCAAAGCGCACGCCCAGGAAGCGGCCGAAGCGGCCAAGGCCAATCTGAAAAGTGCGGTTGATCAATCGAAGGAACACCTCAAGCAAGCCGCCGGTGATCTGCGCGCGGCGGCCGAGGCCAAAGCGCGTGAATTCCGCGGCGCGGCGGAAAGCAAAGCCAGCGAATTCCGGGGACGCGCTGAGCAGTTCCGCGGCGAGGCCACCGATCGCGTGCGCACGCTGCAGGACGACGGCGAAGAATACATCCGCGCCAACCCGCTCAAAGCCGTCGTGATCGCGCTCGGCGCGGGTTTCCTCCTCGGGGCCACGCTCCGTCGCTAGACTCCGGTGATTCCGCCCGGCCGCGCGAGCGGTCCCGCCCAGCTTCGCCGCCACGGCGACCTGTCCTGCCTATGAGCGATCCCGACGGTCTGTTCCGGAACTTCTCCGCGCTGCTCAGCGGCAAACTCTCCTACCTCCGTGCGCGGCTGCAACTCGCCGGGCTGGAGAGCAAGGAGGCGGCGGTTCACTACGGCATCATCCTCGCACTGGCCTGCGTGGCGGTCGTCACGATCGTCTTCGGTTACCTCTTCCTCGTCATCGCGCTCGTCTTCCTTGTCGCGCTGGCTTTCGGCGGCGGCAACGCCTGGATTTGGGTGACCTTCGCGGCGGCGCTGCTGCATTTCATCGGCGCGGCGCTGCTCCTCCTCGTGGCGAAGGCAAAGCTCGCGCAGCCGATGTTCGCCGCGACGCTCGACGAATTCAAAAAAGACCAGCAATGGCTCAAGACTCCCGAAAATCCGAACTGATCGCCGAGCTCGCCCGCTCCCGTGAAACGATCTCCGCCAGCGTCCGCGGCGCAGGCCGCGGACTCGATGTGGCGCAGCGCACGCGCGCGGCGTTTGCGCAGCATCGGGTAGCGTGGCTCAGCGGCGCGGGTTTGCTCGGTTTCGTCCTGGCGAAGCTACCCGGGCGCACAAAAAAAGTGGTCGTCGGCCGCAAGGGTGCCGCGGCCCAAACCGGCGAGACGGCGGTCAAAGCCGGGCTGCTCATCACCGTGCTGAAGCTGGTCTTCGACCTCGCCCGCCCCGCGCTGACGAAATGGCTGACCCAGCGCGTGGTCACCTACGCGCAGCAGCGCTACGCGCCGCAGGCCCGGCGCTGAGTCGCATTATTTGTCACCCGCAAATTCGCCCACGCGACGGAACTTTGCGTAACGCTCGGCCAGCAGGCGATCCAGCGGGAGCTTCGAGAGTTCTTCGAGATGGCGTGCGACGGTGTTTTTGAGGTTCGCGATCGCAGCGTTGTGATCGTGATGCGCGCCGCCGAGCGGCTCGGGGATGACTTCGTCGATGAGCTTGAGTTCGAGCAGGTCGCGCGCGGTCAGCTTGAGCGCGGCGGCGGCTTCGGGGGCGTGCTTGCGGTGCTTCCAGAGGATCGCCGCGCAGCCTTCGGGGCTGATCACCGAGTAGTAGGAATTTTCCAGCATGAGCACGCGATCCGCGACGCCGATGCCGAGCGCGCCGCCGCTGCCGCCTTCGCCGATCACCACGGCGACGGTGGGCGTGCGCAGGATCATCATCTCGCGGAGATTCACCGCGATGGCTTCCGAAATGTGCCGCTCCTCGCTGCCGATGCCGGGATAGGCGCCGGGCGTGTCGATGAGCGAAACGAAGGGCAGCGAAAACTTTTCCGCCAGCCGCATGATCCGCAGCGCCTTGCGGTAACCCTCGGGATTGGCGCAGCCGAAGTTGCGTTTGATGTTCTCTTTCAGCTCGCGGCCTTTCTGGTGACCGATCACCGCGCACTTGCGGCTGCCGATCGTGACGAAGCCGCCGGGCATCGCCTTGTCGTCCGAATACAGCCGATCGCCGCGCACCTCGATGAAGCCGCTGAACGATAGCTGGATGTAATCGAGCGCGTAGGGCCGCGCTGGATGCCGCGCGATCTGCACGCGCTGCCAGGGCGTGAGGTTTTGGTAAATCTCGCGCTTGGTCTCGTCGATCTTGTCCTCCATGCGGTGGACTTCGGCTTCGAAGTTGATGTCGTTGGCGCGGGAGTGCCGCTTGAGGTCGGCGAGTTTTTCCTCGAGTTCCAGGATCGGTTTTTCGAATTCGAGCGGCGGCAATTTCATGGCGGGGTCATTCGAGGGTGACGGGATTGCCGCGGGCGAGCAATGCGCCGAGTTCGGCGGTGGCGCCGGCGGAGAGGGCGATCCCGGAGGCGGGCTTGTTGAATTTCGCCGGATCGGTGCCGACCGGCGGCACGGGATAGAGCGTGGCGTGGCGGATGGTGATGTTGATCCAATGCACGGCGCGGGCGTAGTTTTTGTCGGTGAAATTGACGCGGCTGCCGTCCACCCAGGCCACTTTCTCGATGATCTTGCCGGCCATCTTCATCGGCGGTGCGCCCTTCTTCGGCGCGAGCTGATCGGGCCATTTCAGGATGGGGTACTGCTTGAAAAATTTGTTGCCGCGGAGCACCACGACTTTGTTCTGCTTGCGGCTGATCACGACGGTAAAATCAGGCATCGGCAGGATTAGTTTCTGGCCGATGCGGAGCATGCTGCCCGTCAGATTGTTCGCCCGCATGATCAACTCCGGCGTGGTCTTGTGCTTCTGCGCCACGCGGGTGATCACGTCGCCGGGGCGGACGATGTAGACCAGCTTGTCGGGCGTCGGCACGTCCGAGAAAAAGACGCGCGTGTTGAGTTCGCCGAGTTCGTTGCGCGCGTCGTCGAGTTTGGTGGAGACGGGGTGTTGCTCGATGAAATCGTAGAACGCCTTGCGCGCCTCGAGGAGCTGCCCGCTGCGCTTGATGGCCACACATTTCTCAAACTCCGGCACCGAAGAATCCGGCGGCGCGGGCGTGGCGGGCGCGATTTTTTCCCGCTGCAGCTCGAGCTGCGGCTTGAGAAAAAGCTCGTAGGCAAAATAGCCGCTCGTGCCGAAGATCGCACAGGCCAGGAGCAGGATGATGAGAGCTTTCACGAAGACGTGGAACGAAGATGACGATGCAATAATGGATTGGCCGAACGATGGGAACCGCGGAAACCGCTCCCCTGCCCGCCCGCCCGGCCGATCAGAACAGGCCGCGCCGGCGAAAATCCCGGAAGTTCTCGCCCGCCGATTCCTCGATGAGATCGGAGGCAAATTTCAGCAGGCAGATTTCCCACCCATCGTCGACGCCCTCGATGATGGCGCTCAGCGGGTCCTTCGATTCGTCGACCCGCTCCTGCAGGCGGCCCACCACATCGGCCAGCGGGCAATGCACGATCTCGTCACTCACGTCGCTCTTTCGGAACTGGAATCCGTATTTCACCACGGCGAGTTGCGGCGCATTTTCGTGTACCCAGCGGCTGAACTCTTCGGCCCGCTCGCCGAATCCCTCGACGAGCATGTTGTGCAAATTCCCCGGCGTGATGATCTGCGGACGCTCGGCGTGGATGCGGCCATCGCGCACCCGCACGCGGTCGACGTCGTCCATCAGTTCGGTGACGAGAAAGAAGCGGAAGCTCGTCTCACCAAACGTGGCGATGCGCCGCTCGGGCGCATGGAGGACTCGGGTGTTTTCGATGGCGTACTGGACGGTGTCCTCGCTCGGCATAGGGCGGCGAAAGGTAAGGTCCGCACCCGCCGGCGCAATGAAAGAGTTGCGCGCCGGTGGCGGAACGCCCGCTCAGGCTCGCGCCTTGACCCGCTTCGGCTGTGGCCGTAGATCGCGCACGGTGGGTCCGGCGACCCATTCGCCGGGAAGCAGGACGGTGCGCGGATACCGTGGGATGCCGCGCTCGTTGTGGCGGAGCTGGGCGTCGACGAGATCCACGGCCGCCGCGCCCACGAGGTCCGCGTGGTGATTTACCCCGGCCATGTCGCGCTCGCTGGCGGTGAGCGCGAGATTGACGAAGCCCACGTCCTGCGGCACACGCAGCCCGAGGTCGCGGAAAACGCGCAGGCATTCCCCGCCCGCGCTGATCACGGCGTGCGGCTGGTGTTCGTGAAACCACGCCGAAAAGGACCGCCCGACCGGCCCCGTGCCCTGAAACGTGGGCACCCGCTCCGCGAGCGGCAAGCCCTGCTGGTAGGAGAGCATCGCCGCCGTCCAAGGCTGGTGGACGCGGTCGTCGGGGCCTTCCACAAAGGCGAGGCCGATGCGCCGGTAGCCGAGCGCGGTGAGTTCGCGCAGGGAGATTTCGACGGAGCGAAACTGGTCGTTGCTGGCGCGGTTCAGCTCGGGGCTGGCGAGCGAATTGGCGATCGCCGCCACGGAGAAGCGTGCCCACTCGATGTCCACGGATTCCGTCCCCGGCGGCAGCGGCGCCATCACCAGGCCGTGGATGTCGCGGGTTTCGAGGATTTCGCAGAAGCGCCGCTCCGTGAGTCCCGGCCGGCGCAGCCACCACTCCTCCAGCGTGTAACCGAGTTCCGAGGCACGGCTCCGCGCACCTTCATGAAAAGCGAGCAGCGACGGATGCCGCCGCCAGCCGCCCTCGGTGGGAAAAGCGGTCACGTAGGCGAGCACCGAGGTGCGCTTCACGTCGCGCGCCTGCCGGAGCTGGGTCATGAGCGCGGAGACCATCGGATTGGGCCGGTAACTCATTTCGTCCGCAATCTTGCGAATGCGGTCGGCAGTGCCGGCGGAAATCTTCGGGCTGTTGCGGAGGGCGAGCGACACCGCCATGCGCGACACTCCAGCCGCGTCGGCGATTTGCTGCATGGTAGGAGGAGTGGGGGAACTCATAGGGGCTAGAATAATACAAATGGCCAGAACTGGTAAATGCTCAAGTGAACACGGCGATCATTTCTTTTCTCTGGGCCGGTCGCGGCCGGAGCGATTTTGGCCGGGCAGCTCGGCTCTGGCGTTGGTTTACGGGGAGTTTACCAATCGTCCTTCGATCCACCAGTGTGAAGCCGCGCATTCCTCTGGTCCTCCAAATCGCGCGCCAGCCCCAGGGAACCGCCCGCCTTTCACATCCGGGCTGGCGTGCCCGGCGCGCGAGACGGTAAAAGACGCCGCTCTCCCCTGCTTTACCACTCCGCCTTATGAATTCCTCCCGTTCCGGTATCCTCGCTGGTGGCAATTGGATCGTCGACGCCGTGAAAATCATCGACACCTGGCCGCAGCAGGACGCGCTGGCCAATATTCTCGCGACCACCAAAGGCACGGGCGGCTCGCCCTTCAACGTGCTGGTGGACCTCGCGCTGCTGGGCGCCGGCATCCCTCTGGAAGCCGCCGGCTTGGTGGGCGCGGATGAAAACGGCCATTGGATCCTGGAAACGTGCGCGGAACGCGGGATCGACACCGCCGCGCTGAACCACACCGACGCCGCGCCGACCAGCTATACCGACGTGATGACGGTGAAGGACAATGGCCGCCGCACTTTCTTCCACGCCCGTGGGGCGAATGCGCTGCTCGACTCGCCGCACTTTGATTTCACGCGGTCCGAGGCGAAAATATTCCACCTCGGCTACCTGCTGCTCCTCGACAAGATCGACGGCCCGAGCGCCACGCACGGCACGGTCGCCGCTGAGGTGCTGGCGCGGGCTCAGGCCGCGGGGATGAAGACTTCGATCGACGTGGTGAGCGAGGATAGCGACCGCTTCGCGAAGATCGTGCTGCCCGCGCTGAAATACGTGGACGTGTGCATCATGAACGAATTTGAAGCGCAGCGTGTGACCGGCCGGCGCATCCGCGTGGGCGACGCGCACAGCGGCGCGCCGGGCGTGGCCGGGCTGGACCAAAAAGAGCTGCGCGCCGCGATGGAGCAACTGCTCGCGGCCGGCGTGCGCGAGCGGATCGTGATTCACTTTCCCGAAGGCGGCTGCGCGCTCGGCACCGATGGCGCATGGCACGAACACGGGAGCGTGCAGCTTCCCGGCGATTACATCAAAGGCGCGGCCGGCGCGGGCGACGCCTTCACCGCAGGAATCCTGTTCGGCTGGCATGAAGGCAAGCCGGTCGAGGAGTGGCTGCGCATCGGCGTGTGCGCGGCGGCAGCGAATCTGAGCGACGAGACCTGCACCGGCGGGCTCAAGCCGCTGGCGGCGTGCCTGGCGCTCGGGGAGCAGTTCGGCTTTCGGAGCTGAACGGGCTAGAATCGAGAAGGTTTCGCGGCGTTGAGGGACGCGGCGGAGTCGGTTGCGTGGCGCGGCGTCGCCACCCGACGGCCCTGCGGTCGATTCCCTGGGGATTTGGCAGACGATGAGCCACTGGAACGAACGCTGCTTGTTTCCGAAACGATGCTTTGGCGAATCGCACCAAATTTTCCCTGCCGTGGGGTGACCATGGTCGAGGTGCTCATTTCAGCGCTGCTCATATTTCTGGCGCTGGGCGGCATCATGTCGATGAACGTCCGCAGCATCCATCTGCTGCGGGCCACGCATCAGGCCACGGCCACGAGCCAGATGCTCCAGCAACGGATCGAGAGCCTGCGCAGCAAGACGTGGCCGGAGATTTCCAATGGCGCCGCCCTGTCCCGGCTCATCGCGAAACCGCCAGAGAGCGAACGCGAAATCGCGGACACCGAATTCACCGAAACGCTCACCGTCTCGGTGCCGGATGCCCTCGGCCAGGAGCGAAACAGCGGGCCGCAAATCCGGCTCAACCGAAAAAACGGCCATGTGCAGCTCCTCGAAAATGCCGACCTCGGGGACGAACCGACGCTGCTCGTCGCCTTCACCCTCCAGTGGAACGATGCCACCCGCGCGCAGAATCGCGTCTTGAAAACGATCCTCTGCCGCACCGGTCTCACGCAGACCGGCATCGGTGGCGGAATCCTCGGCCATGCGGAAAACCCATGATCCGCGCCGCACCCACCGCCGGCTTTACGATCCTGGAGCTGATGATCGCCATGGTGGGCAGCATCATCATCCTCGGCTCGCTACTCGCCGCTTCCATCGGGCTGCAAAAATCCTTCGGAGCCAGCGAACGCTACGCGGAAACGCAGATCGAGGAACGCCGGCTCATCGACTACATCGCGCGCGACCTGCGGCGTGCGGTGGGGGTTTCGACGCGCGTGCCGGCTTCGTTACCGGATCGTTTTTCCGGCGGCGATTTCGATCTCGTGGAAGGCGCCGAGCTGATCCTCACGCTGCCGGCTTACTACCGGAGCAACGCGCCCGCCGACACCGAATACGACAAGGCGTTGCCCGTCATCGGGACCAGCGGCGGTCGGATCGACTACGGCACGGTCGCGGGGCCGGCGCCACCCTTTGTCGTTTCGTATCGAAAGGTTTTCTATCAGCCCGAGGGAACGCTTTGTTTTGTGCGCGAAGAGGATGGCGTTCGCGAATGCGTGGTGCGCGATGCAGGCGCCCTGAGCTTTCAACTGAGCGCGCCGGCGGGCGGCACCGACAACCTCCGGCTCAGCGCCTCGTTTCGTGCAGACTTCAGCCGGACGGGCGGCGTGGTGAATGTCTACGACGAAGTGATGATCCGAAACCAACGAATCGACTGATGCGCGCCCGCCCGTCTCATCGCCGCGCGCAGGGTGGCACACTCATCATGTCGCTGCTCGTGCTCAGCCTGCTCGCATTGGTCGCCGCGCACACGCTGCGGCGCGTGGAGCCCAAGCTCCGCATGGTCTATCAAACCGCCGGGTGGCAGGAAGCGCGCGTCGCCGCGGAAGCCGGCGTGGATGTGGCGATGGGCGAGCTTTCCCGCAACGCAGTCGGCCACGGCATGGGCTCGTGGACCCACTGGAGGCAGGAAAACAACGGCGTCATCGGCACCGTGCTCGACACCACGCTGAGCACGGTGAACAGCGTGCTCTCCCTGCTCGGCGGCCCGGCGCGCATCTCACAGCCCATCTTCCTCGATAACCTGCGCGTCTCCGTGGCCAGCGGCATGGATGCCGCCACCGACGTGCAGCTCTGGGCGGTCTACCCGGATGGCAGTTCGCAAAACCGCTGGTTTCGCATTCGCTCCATGGCCACCTGCTCGCTGCCCGCGCAGACCTACACCGCGCCATCCAAGCTCGACGCCAAGCTGCGGCGCTACAGCCTGCGCCAGCTCCGGCCGCAACTCAGCGCCGACGACGTGGGCCTGCCAATGGACGTTTCCAATCCAAGCTCCTCGCGCACCATCGAAGTGCTCGTCGAACCGATCATGCCCTTCGAACTCGCGATCCTGACCAAGGATGCAATGAGCCTCAGCACCAGCGGCGTGTGGACGGTGGATAGCTTCGACTCGCGCGACGCCGCCAAATCCGCGCCGGACGGCACCTACCCCGGCCGCACCAGCCCGCTCGTGCAGGAGAATGGCCACATCGCCAGCAATCTCACCGCGCCGCCCACCAGCCCTTACGCCGCCCTGATCGCCGCCCGCGGCACGCGCGTGCGCGGCATCGTGGCGACGAATGGCGGGGACGATCCCAATACCAGCGACCGCGAAAACGTCTCCGGTGCCATCGCGGTCGATCCGCAGCGCGTGCGCTCCGATTTCTACCGCGATCTGCCCACGCCGAACCGCCCGCCGCAGGGCCTCATCCTGCCCGCGCCAATTCTCGGCCTGCCTTTCGTCGCGGGACCCGAAGCCGCGCCGACGCAGTACGTCGTCGGCGGAGATCTCGGCGGCTTCTCCGTCATCGGACCACCGGTGGGAAAAGGCGCGATCACCATCATAGTCAACGGCGGCCTCAACGTCACCAGCCCGATCCGCATCCCGCCGAATACCACGGCGCAAATCTACGTGTCGGGCGACATCGATTTTCACAGCAGCGAGGTCAACTCCAGCCCCGGCGACAGCCGCCGCGCGGCGAATCTGCAAATCTACGGCGAAGCCCCGGCCAGCGCGCGCGAAGCCCTGCGCGCGGCCAATGGCGCATCGATCACCGCCGCATTCTACGGCCCCGGCTACGACATCAAATTCACCGACGACGTGGCGTGGTCCGGCGCCGTGGTGGGCCGCACGTTCGAGATGCTCGGCGGCGGGACGAGCGGATTTCACTACGACGAAGCGCTCGCGAAAGTCGGCGCGCCGATCGGCTTCCGCATCGTGCGTTACGTGGAAGACGTGCGGCGTTAGGCGAGATGCCGCGCCTGGCGGGCGGCGGCTTTCGGCGCGGCGGGAGCGGGCGCGCGCGACGCGGATTCCTCCTCGAGGAAACCCAGTCGCTCGCGCCCCGGCTGACGCGGCCAATCCAGCAGCAGCGCGGCGCGGACCTGCTCGGCCGCCAGCGCGCGGTCGGCGGTGAGGTAACGGTGAAGCTGCTCGGCGAGCTGGACGAGCGCGATGCTGTGGCGGCGGCCGAGCCGTGCGGAAAGCGCATCGCTGAACGCGAGAAAACTCCAGAACGGCGACGCGTCGCCTTCCCACAAGAGCGGCACGGTATGGCGGAAGCGCCCGCTATTCGCCACCAGATCCCAGAACCGTGCGAAGCTGCGCAGGCGCTGGATGGTGGGAAAATCGAGCAGCCGGTTGCGCAGGATTTCGTAGGGCGGCTGCGGGCTGTAAACCATCTGCCACTCGGTATCGTGGCGCACGATCGGCGTACCGCGCAGCCGCTTGAGAATGCCCACCTGAATCTCCTGCGGACCGAGCGCGACGAGGCGATCGAAACCGCGGCCGAACGTCGCGAGATCTTCGCCGGGCAGGCCCACGATGAGGTCGGCGTGGATGTGGACACCGGTGTGTTCGCGGAGGTAGCGCAGGTTGTCTTCGAGCCGCGGCACGTTCTGGCGCCGGCTGATGTTTTGCGAAGTGGCGGGATCGAACGTCTGGATGCCGACCTCGAGTTGCACCGCGCCGGGCGGGAAACGCGCGATGAGTTCGCGCAGTGCATCGGGCAGGCGATCGGGCACCATCTCGAAATGGATGAAGAGCCCGGGCCGCCAGCGATCGAGGAAGAACTGGAGGATGGCGCGGCTGGTCGCGAGGTTCAGATTGAAGGTGCGGTCGACGAACTTGAACTGCATCGCGCCGCGCTCCAGCAGCCGGTCGAGCGCGGCGAGGAACGGCTCGAGCGGCACCGCGCGCACGGGGATGTCGAGCGACGAGAGGCAGAACTCGCAGGTGAATGGACAGCCGCGCGACGCCTCGACGTAGAGCACGCGATGGGCGAGATCTTCGGCGGTGTAAAGTTCGTAGGGCAGCTCGAGCGCGTCAAAGGTGGGCAGCGGCGCGGCGATGATCTTCGGGAGCGTTTCGCCCCGGAGCAGCGCGCGGCAGGCTTCGGCGAAAGCGAGGTCCGCTTCGCCGGTGATGACGTGATCGGCGAGCGCGACGATCTCCTGCGTGTCGATCTCGTAGCTCACTTCCGGGCCGCCCAGGATGATGCGCAGCTCGGGCCGGAGACGCTTGAGCAGCGCCACGAGTTCCGTGGTGGCGGTCGCATTCCAGATGTAAACGCCGAGCCCGAGAATGCGCGGCTCCTCGGCGAGCAACTCGGCCGCGATGTCGAGCGGGCGCTGCTGGAGATCGAACTCGCGCACTTTCGCGCGCGACTGCAGCTCACCGAGATTCGCAAAGAGATAGCGCAGCCCGAACGCGCTGTGGATGTAGCGCGCATTGAGCGTGGCGAGGACGATCTCCGGCATGGGCGCAGAGGATGCGCGCGAATTGGCCCAAGGGAAAGGGGCAGCGCGTTGACCGGGCGAACAAATCCCGCTACGAACGCTCTCACTTCCTCGCATGAAATCCCCCACTCTGCTGCTCCTCTCGCTCGCATTTTCGGCCGCCGCCTTCGCGGTCGAGCCACCCGCCGGCTTCACCGCGCTCTTCAATGGCAAGGATCTCGCCGGCTGGCGCGGCGGCAGCACTTTCGACCACCGCAAGCTGCTCGCGATGCCTGAGGAGGAGCGCAAAGCGCAGCTCGCGAAGTGGACGGCGACGATGACCGTGATGAACGAGAAGACGGGCAAGCCGCGCTGGTGGGTGGAAAATGAGGAGCTGGTGAACGATGGCTTCGGCGACTACGCGACGACGGTGCGGGACTACGGCGACTTCGAGCTGCTGGTGGAATACAGGACGGTGCCGCTGGCGGACTCGGGCATCTATCTGCGCGGTGTGCCGCAGGTGCAGATCTGGGATTCCACCGAGGAGAAGAAATTCGCGATCGGGGCGGACAAAGGCTCCGGCGGACTCTGGAACAACAGCCCCGGCACGCCCGGCAAAGATCCGCTGGTGAAGGCGGACAAACCGTTCGGCGAGTGGAACAAATTCCGCATCGTGATGGTGGGCTCGCGCGTCAGCGTGTGGCTGAACGATCAACAGGTCGTCGATCACGTGATCCTCGAAAACCTCTATGACAAAAAGCTGCCCGCGGAGCAGCGGCTGCCAATTCCAGCGCGCGGGCCAATCGAGCTGCAAACGCACGGCGGTGAAATCCGCTGGCGCAATGTTTTCCTCCGCGAGATCGGGAGCGCCGAGGCGAATAAAATCCTCGCGGAAAAAAGCAGTGGCGGCTTCGACTCGATCTTCAACGGCTCGGACCTGAGCGGCTGGGAAGGCCCGATCGACGCGGTGAAAGTGGAGAACGGCGTGCTGGTCTGGCAGGCCGGCAAGGGCGGAACGACCTATTACAAAGAAGAACTCACGGACTTTGCGGCGCGGCTGGAATTCAAAGTGCCTCCGGGCGGGAACAACGGGCTGGCGATTCGTTATCCGGGCAAAGGTAACCCGGCCTACGACGGCATGACGGAACTGCAAATCCTCGACGACAACTATGAGCAGGTGAAGGGCAAGATCGACCCGCGTCAGGCGCACGGCTCAGCCTACGGATTGGTCGCGGCGGTGCGCGGTTACCAGCATCCGCTCGGCGACTGGAACTTTCAGGAAGTGACCGTGAAGGGCTCGACGATCCGCGTGGAACTCAACGGCACCGTGATCCTCGACACCGACCTGAGCAAGGTGGACCTGGCGACGGTGATGGCGAAGAGCCCGCATCCCGGCAAGGACCGCCCGAGCGGGTTTTTCGGCCTCGCGGGGCACAGCGATCCGGTGCAATTCCGCGCGCTCAAAATCAAGAAACTGCCGTAGCCGATTGCGGCGCCGGGTGCGCCTCTCGGCGCACGCGCGGATGATCACGCGGCCTTAGCGGAAGAAGTCCTTTGCCTTGTCGAAGAAGCCCTTGTGCAGCGGGCTGTTCTCTTCGCCCATGAGATCGGCGAGTTCCTGCAGCTTGCGGCGTTGTTCGCCGTTGAGCTTGGTCGGCACTTCCACGAAAACGCGCACGATCAAATCGCCGCGATTGTTTTGATTGAGCGAGGGCATGCCCTTGCCGCGGACCTTGAACGGCGTGTGGCTCTGCGTGCCGGCGGGAACCTTGAGCTGCGCCTGGCCTTCGAGCGTCGGCACGTTCACCTCGCCGCCCAGCGCCGCGGTGGCAAAGCTGATCGGCACGTCGCAGAAGAGGTTGTTCTCTTCGCGCTCGAAAACTTCGTGCTCCTTGATGTGGACGACGACGTAAAGATCACCGGGCGGGCCGCCGCGGATGCCGGCTTCGCCGTTGCGCACACTGCGCAGACGCGAGCCGTCTTCGATGCCGGCGGGAATCTTCAATTTGATGCGGGTGCTTTGCTCCTGCCGGCCTTCGCCGTTGCACTTGCGGCACGGGCGCTCGATGACCATGCCGGTGCCGCGGCAACGAGGACACGTCTGCGACACCTGGAAAAATCCGCGCGAGCTGATGACCTGGCCGCGGCCTCCGCAGTCGCGACACGCCACCGCTTTTGATCCGGCCTCCGCACCGGTGCCCTGGCAAAAGCCGCAGGTGTCGAGCTTCGCGACTTCGATCTCCTTGTCGCAACCGAACGCCGCTTCCTCGAGGCGAATCTGCATGTCGTAGCGCAGATCGGACCCGCGCTGTTTGCCATCGCGATCCGGCCGTCCGCTGCCCTGCTGCCCGCTGCCGAAGAATTGCTCGAAGATATTCGACGCGCCGCCAGTGGCACCCGTCGCGCCGAAGACTTCGCGGAAAATGTCGAACGGATCGTGAAACCCGCCACCCGCACCACCACCGCGCGCGGGACCACCGGCGGCAAAGGCTTGATGCCCGTAGCGGTCGTAAGCGGCGCGTTTGTTGTCGTCGGAAAGGACGTCGTAGGCCTCGCCGAGTTCCTTGAACTTATCCTCCGCCGTGGCATCACCCGGATTCTTGTCCGGGTGAAATTTCACCGCGAGCTTGCGGTAGCTCTTCTTGATCTCCTCGCCCGTCGACGTGCGGATGACTTCGAGGACTTCGTAGTAGTCGCGCTTGGTCATGAGCGGGGGAAAAATCCGAAATCCGAAACCCGAAACCCGAAACGAATTCGAACTTTCAGAAGTCCGGAAAATCTGGGAGATCGCACGCCACGCATCCGTTTCATTGCATTCAATTCCTTCGAATTTGTTTCGAGTTTCGGCATTCGGATTTCGGATTTCCGCTTAGACAGCCGGTCCCTTCGACACCACCACCGTCGCCGGCCGGAGCAGCCGCTCCCGCAGCTTGTAGCCCTTGCGATGCTGGCGAATGACGATGCCTTCCGCGACGGTCGCGCTTTCCTCCTGCGCCACCGCCTCGTGCAGGTTCGGATCGAATTTTTGCCCCTCGCCGTTCACCGGCTCGACGCCGGTGCTGAGCAGGAAGTCGTTGAGCTGCCGCGCGACCATGTCCATGCCGGAGATGATCGGGGAATCGGCCGCGTTGCCGCGCGCGGCGGTGAGGCCGAGTTCGAAGTTGTCGAGGATCGGGATGAAGCGTTCGAGGAAGGCGGCGTTTGCATACTTCACCGCGTCTTCCTTCTCGCGGATGGCGCGTTTACGGAAGTTGTCGAAATCCGCCTGGCTGCGCAGGGCGAGATCCTTGAAGCGATCGAGGTCGGCCTGCATCCTGGTCAGCAGCGACTCTTCGCTCGCGGCGGGGTCGGCGGCGGGCTCCTCGGTGGTCGTGGGGTCAGTGGTGTCGTTGCTCATTTTTTGCGGATCACAATCAAAGTAATGTCGTCGTGTTGCGGGTAGGTGCCAACAAACGCGCGCAGGTCGTCGGTCAGGCGTGTGATAATCCCGGCGGCGCCTTCGGACGCACTGGCCTGGATGGATTGGATCACGCTCGCCATCCCGAATTCGTCACCCTTGCTGTTGAGCGCTTCGGTCACGCCGTCGGTGTAAAGCACGAGGCAATCGTCGCGCTCGAGCGAGAGGGAAAAATCGGCGGTGACTCTATTGAACACCCCCCCGCTGTCAATGCCCAGGGCCATGCCCGGCGGGTTGATGCGGGAGACGGATTTGTCGCGCGCTTTGAAGAGCAGCGGGGCGTCGTGGCCGGCGCGGCAGAGGGTGATGGTGGCGGTGTTTTTGTCGAGCACCGCGTAGGCCATGCTGATGAACATGTCCTCTTTGATGTCCGGAAAAAGCTGCGCATTGACGAGGCGCAGCGCGACTGCGGGCGAGAGCTGCGCGGTCGCCTGCGAACGCAGCACGCTGCGGCACATGGCCATGATGAGGGAAGCCGGGACGCCCTTGCCGGAAACATCGGCGATGGCCACGCCAACATGCTCATCGTCGATGTTGATGTAGTCGTAGTAGTCGCCGCTGACCTGCTGCGCGGGGATGTTGATCCCACTGATTTGGAAGCCCTCGAGCTCCGGCGCACTGGCCGGGAGCAGGATGCGCTGGATCTCGTGCGCGACCTGGAGATCCTGGTCGAGCCGCTTTTTATCCGCGGCTTGGGAAAAGATGAGCGCGTTGTAGAGCGCAAAGGCGGACTGCTCGACGATCGTGCGGAAAATCTGAAACTCGGACTCGCCGAAAACTTCGCCGCCCGAGCCCCGCGCCACCACCAGCACGCCGAGCCGCTCGGTGCCGTAAACCAGCGGCGCCACCATCGCCGACCCGCTCTGCAGCGGCGAAGTGCGGAATGGCGAGAGCCGCGGATCGTCGGGGAGGAGCAGGATCGGATCGGTGCCGCGCCACGCCTCCCCGAGCAGGCCGTCCTGCGCCGGGACGGCGCGCAGCCGCAGGTAGCTCTGCCAGGCGAAGCCGGCGGCCTGACGCACGGATTCCGGCACCTCGAAAAACGGCGGACAACTCCGCGACACGAACATCGGGCGTAGCATCTCGCCACCATGCCCGACGATGTAGAGCGCGCCGCCCGCCCCCTCGAGAATGCGCAGTGCGCCCTCCACGATGAGCACGTGGAGATCCGTCGGCCGGCTGGATTCGGTCAGCGCGGTCCCGAGGCCGTGGAGAAAATCGAGCACCCGCTTTTCCTCCAGGCGGATTTTGTCGCGCTCGCGGTTTAGCGCCAAGATCGCCGCCCGCTGCCGCCGGTAGACGAAGACGAAACTGCCCGCCGTGAGGACGAACAGGGCGAAAAAAATGGCAGTCCCCATTCCCGTCGGCAGATCAGCGGACGAGATGCAGGTCCTGCTTCAGGTATTCGAGCACGTCTTTGAACTTCGCCGCATTCTCCGGATTCGCCTCCACCACCGCCTCGTGCGCCTCCAGCATCGTGCGGGCCTGCTCTTGTTTGTCGATCGGCGCCGCCGGCAGCGGTTGCTGCGCGGGTTGCGGGGTCGCCGGTTCGGCGACGCTCACGCCGATGGTAAAAAGCTGATCGAGCCCGAGATTGCTCAGCAGATCCTGATTGCGCTCGTTGAGATTCACCACCCGCAGATGCCCCTGGCCCAGTTCCCGCAGGCGCAGCGCCACGCTGGCCAGCGTGCCCATGAAAGTGGAATCCATGAGCGGACAGTTTTTCAAATCCACCACAAATTCCCGATATCCTCGGTTCACCATCTCCTTGGAAAACTCCTTGAGCCCGGTGCTGTTGAGGAAAGAGCCTTTGCCCTCCACCCGCACCCAGACCGTTCGGTTCGCGGTCCCGACTAGAATGGAAGGTTGTGCTGTCACGGTTCGTGAAATTTTACGCCCGGCACCCGCAAGGACGCGGAGCCCGGCAAATCTGATACGCAAAGACCATACCGTCGATGGCCGAAAAATTCATCCAGCTTTCAGTTCCAGAGAAAAGACTGCGTCAAACCAACGATTTTCCCGTTTTCGATAACGACCGCCCGCCACGCAGTGACCCTGCCCTCCTCGAGGTAATCGTCGCCAATCACCTGGAATTTCGACTCCACCGAGCCCTTGACCGCCGGGTAAAATAGCTCCTTGGCCTGCACGTAGGAGCCGAGCTTCTGCTGGCGATACTCGAAGCGCAGCGTGAGATCCGCCGGCCGCTGAGTCCGCCAGAAAAACGTGTAATAGTGGCCATAGCGCTGCTGGCGATCCAGCGACGTGACGGCGCCGAAATTCACCCGCTGGCGCTGGAAGGAGATCATGTTGTCCGTGGTCGGCTTGATGAGCTCCGGGTCGTTCAGGAAGATCTTCGTCTTGCGAAACTGAACCGCGTCATCCAGCGCGAGCGGGAGCACATTCGCCTTGTCCATTTGTTTGGGCGGGATCGGCGGCTCCTTGCAAAAGCCGGTCGCAGCGAGTGCCAGCGACACGAGCATCACGAGGTGTGTTTTCATTGGGGATGGAAAATAAGCGCCGTGCGGAAGGAGTGTCAACGCTGGCGGGCGCGATCGCGCATTCGGAAAAGCGTAAGGCGGATGCGGTTCGCAACCCTTGCAGCGTAGGCGCACCCGTCACTCATCGGACCTGCCGCCCTTCCTGCTCCTACCGATCGTCGCCTCCGCAGGAAAAGCGATCGGGGATGTAATCAGCGTTCGCGGCATGACGCCGGTACCTGGCGGTCGGCAGAACTGCCGGCGATTGCGGGCACTGCGCCCTCATCCACCGAGGACTTCTTTCATGACGCCGCGCAGCGCCTCGATCGTGAAGGGCTTTTGGATGAAACTCGCGAGTCCCTTGCCGGGGAAACGCACCAGCGCCTCCTGCTGGTTGAACCCACTCATGAGCACCACCCGCACGTCGCTGCGCAACCGGCGTAGTTCGGTGAAGATCTGGTCCCCGTCCATGTGCGGCATCGTCAGGTCGAGCAGCACGAGTTGAAAAGCGGTTCGGGTTCGCGCCGAACAAGGCAACCGCTTCGCGCCCGTCGGGCACGAGCACGGGGTCGAGGCCGAGCAGACGGATCATGCGGGCGATCGTGCTGCGGACGGTTTCCTCGTCGTCTACGACGAGAACCGTGCCGTCCCCATGCCAGGCCGGAGCGCTCGCGACCGCGGCCTGGGAGTTCTCCAGGCCATTGCCCGCGGCGGGAAAGAGCAGCTTGAACGTGGTGCCCCGCCCTACTTCGGAATAAACCTTCAGCGCGCCCTTGTGCCCGCGAACGATGCCGAGCACCGCGGCGAGACCCAGCCCGCGTCCGGTGAACTTCGTCGTGTAAAAAGGATCGAAGATTCTCGCCTGCGTCTCCGGGCTCATGCCGCAGCCGTTATCGGAGATCTCCAGGAAAACGTATTCGCCCGGAACCAGATCGAGGTCCATGAGGGTGCCCGAGAGGTAGGCGGAATCGACGCGGGTGAGGCCGGTGTGGAGGCTGATGTAGCCGCTCTTTTCCCCAATGGCCTCGGAGGCGTTGATGACGAGATTCATGATGACCTGCCGGATCTGCGTGGCATCCACCTCGATCGCCGGCAGGCCGCGTTCGAGGAAATAGCGGAGCACCGCTTTTTTGCTGATGGAAATTTGCAGCATCTGCGCGGTGTCTTCCACCAGCTTCCCGAGATTGAGCTTCTGGACGACAAAGCGCCCGCGTCCCGCCGGGTTGCGGCCGGGTTGGCGGACAGGATGCGTCCGGTGGGATCCAGCACAAAAATCGCGTCACAGCTGATCTCGATGAGCGCGCGATACCGGGCCTCGCTCGCGCGTTGCGCCTCCTCGGCTTGCTTGCGCTTGGTGATGTCGCGCTGGATGCCGAGGTAGCCGGTCATCACACCTCGCTCGTCGCGGACCGGCGAGATGATCAGCGCATTCCAGAAGGTCGTCCCGTCTTTGCGGTAATTGAAAACCTCGCCTTCAAAGTGACCGTCGCCCCGTAGCGCGGTCTTCATTTTTTCCGGCGTGCCTGGAGCCGTCTCCGGGACCTTGGAGAATGGCGCAACTTTTTCCCAGTAACTCCGCCTCCGTGTAATCCGGCTGGCCATCGCGGTGGAATTTAAGCCACCCTTGTGTCGTTGAGGGGCCGGAACCAGAAAGTAAATCTGGAGCGGTGCCCGCATTGCGGATGGATCGCACACTGAGGATTACCTCCGCGGCACCAGCGATTATTTTCACCACAGCCGAGGGGTTGGCGGTCCGGCGGATTTTCCGCGACCAAACCCCATTCACGGATCGATCTGGTTGTCCGTTTCTGAACGTGCGGCATGGTGAAGCACGATGGCGCCATGATCGATGTACGTTACCAACGCGGCATTCACCTGCCCGCCCACGATCTCTGGCTGGACCCGCACGACGCCAAGCCGTTCGCGTTCGTTTCCCACGCTCATAGCGATCACACCGCGCGGCACGCCGAAGTGATCGCCAGCATCGGCACCGCGCGGCTAATGCAGGCTCGGATCGGTGGCGAGCGCCGGGAGCAGGTGCTGGCGTTTGGTGAAAGGCGGGAGTTCCGCGACTTCGCGATCACGCTGCTGCCGGCCGGCCACATCTTTGGTTCGGCGCAGGCGTTCATTGAAACGGACGCGGGTTCGCTGCTCTACACGGGCGACTTCAAGCTGCGGCCCGGCCTCTCGGCGGAGCCGACCGAATGGTGCCACGCGGACACGCTCATCATGGAGACGACCTACGGCCTGCCGCGCTACCACATGCCGCCGACGGAGGAGGTGATGGCCCGCATGGTCGCCTTTTGCCGCGACGCGTTGGAAGACGGCGCCGTGCCCGTGCTGCTCGGCTATTCGCTGGGCAAATCGCAAGAAATCCTCTGCGCGCTCCTCGCCGCGGGGCTCACGCCGATGCTGCACGGCGCGGTCTTTCAGATGAGCGAAATTTACCGAGAACTGCAGCCCGGCTTCCCCGATGGCTACGTGCGCTACGCCGCCGGGCAGGTCGAGGGAAAGGTGCTGGTCTGCCCGCCGAGCGCGAACCGCTCGCTGATGGTGACGAAGATTAAGAACCGGCGCGTGGCCGTGCTCACCGGATGGTCGCTCGATCCGGGGGCAATGTTTCGTTACCAGTGCGACGCCGCCTTCCCGCTCACCGATCACGCGGATTACCCGGACCTCGTCCGCTACGTGGAACTGGTGCAACCGCAGCGCGTGCTCACGCTGCACGGCTTCGCGGCCGAATTTGCCCGCGACCTGCGCTCACGGGGATTCGAGGCCTGGGCGCTGAGCGAGGAAAACCAGCTCGAACTCAACCTCGCGGGACCAAAGATTCCTCAGAACGGGCAGACGGGGATGACACAGAATCATGAACCACAGATTTCACAGATGACACAGATAGGGCAGAGGGATGAAGCAGTGCCATCCGCGGGCGCATCCCCTCCGTTCATCCTCCCCTCTTCATCCGTGCCATCGGTGTCATCTGTGGTTCCTGATTCTGTGGAATCTCCGCCCGCATCCCCGTCATCCGAGTTCGAGCGGTTCGCATCCCTGGGCCAGCAGATCGCCGCGACCACGAGCAAGTTGAAGAAAATCGACCTGCTCAGCACCTATCTTCGCTCGCTCGACGCGGCGCAGCTGCCCCTCGCCGCGCGCTACCTCACCGGCCGCGTGTTTGCGCAAAGCGATCCGCGGGTCATGCAAGTGGGCTGGGCCGTGATCCGCCGCGCGCTGATCGCCGTCAGCCGCATCGGGGAGCAGCAGTTTCGCAACGTCTCCCGGCTCCATGCCGATGCCGGCCGCACCGCTTACGAAGCCCTGCTCGAACGCACCGATCCTCATCCGTTCACCCTCGCCGAATCCGGCGACTTCTTCGCCGAACTCCAGCGCGCCCGCGGCCCGCTGGCCAAGAGCGACCTGCTCCAGCGCCGCCTCGCCACACTCTCCGCGATCGAGGGCAGCTACGTCGTGCGCATCCTCACCGGCGACCTCCGCATCGGGCTGAAAGAAGGCCTCGTCGAAGAAGCCATCGCCGCCGCGTTCGGCGTCTCCGGTGACGACGTGCGCGAGTCGAACATGCTCCTCGGCGACATCGGCGAAACCGCCTCGCTCGGCTCGCAGCAGCGGCTCGGCGAGACGACGCTGCATCTTTTCCGACCCATCAAGTGCATGCTCGCCAGCCCCGAACCGAGCGCGGTCGCCGTCTGGTCGCGTCTCGTCGAAGCCGGCGCGACCGCCGCGTGGATCGAGGACAAATACGACGGCATCCGTGCGCAGTTGCACATCGGCGAGGGGCGCGTGGAAATCTTCTCCCGCGACCTGCGCCGCATCACCGAGCAGTTCGCCGACCTCGCCCGCGCCGCCCGCGAATGCCCGGCCAGCGTCATCTTCGACGGCGAAATCCTCGCCTACGAAGCAGGCCGCCGGCTGAGTTTTTTCGATCTGCAAAAGCGCCTCGGCCGCAAGACCGGCGACGATCTGTTCCTCGGCAGCAGCGACGTGCCGGTGATCTTCAAAGCCTTCGATCTGCTCGCCCTCGACGGCGTCTCGATGATGAAAGAGCCGCTCGCCCACCGTCGCGCGCAGCTTGAAAAACTCGCGCTCCCCGCCGGCCTCGAAGTCGCGCCGACCTTCACCGTCCACTCCGCCGACGAAGTCGAAGCAACTTTCCTCGCCGCCCGCCAGCGCAGCAACGAAGGGCTGATCATCAAAGACCCCGCGAGCCTCTACACGCCCGGTCGCCGCGGTCTCGCGTGGATCAAACTGAAGCGCGAACTCGACACGCTCGACGTCGTCGTGGTCGGTGCGGAACTCGGCCACGGCAAACGCAGCCACGTCCTCAGCGACTACACTTTCGCGGTGCGCGACGACGCCACCGGCGCGCTCCTCACCATCGGCAAAGCCTACTCCGGCCTGACCGACGTGGAGATCGAAGAACTCACCGAGCACTTCACCGCCACCACCCTCGCGCAGCACGGCCGCTACCGCGAAGTCGAGCCCGACACCGTGCTGGAGATTGCCTTCGATTCCGTGCAACCCAGCCCGCGCCACGCCAGCGGTCTCGCGCTGCGTTTCCCGCGCATTAAAGCCATCCGCCGCGACAAGACGCCCGCGGACATCGACAAACTCAGCTTCGCGCGGAGTCTCGTGGCGACCGCGGAGCCCGCGGCAGCGGCTCCACGTCGATGATCGCGAGCGTGATGTTGTCCAACCCGCCCGCATCCATCGCGAGGCCGAAGAGCGCCTCTGCCGTTGCCTCGGGAGCGCGCATCACGCGGGTGATTTCCTCCAGCGCCACGCGGCCCACCATGTCGGTGAGCCCATCCGTGCAGATGAGAAAGCGCGCGCTGCCGGTGAACTTCAGCGGCTGCGTGTGGACCTCGATCTCGACGTGTTCGAGCCGCCCGCCCACCGCCTGCGTGAGCGCGTGCAGATAACCGGGCCGGATTTCCGCGTCCGCGGGAAGCAGCCCCATCTCGATCAATTCCTCCGCCTCCGAATCGTCGCGCGTGAGCTGCGTCAGCTTCGTCGGCTCGACGCGATAGACGCGCGAATCGCCGACGTGAAACGCAAAGACATCCGACATCCCGCAGCCAATCCCGGCGACCGTCGCCCCCATTCCCGCGAAGGCCGAATCGCGCAGTCCGCGCTCGCAAAGCTCAAAGTTCACCCGCTGCACGCAGGCGCTCACCGAGGTGGGCGTCACGCGGCTCGCCGCCGCCAGCGCTTCCACCACCGCCTTGCTCGCTTCGTGTCCCGCCACGTGCCCGCCGATGCCGTCCGACACCGCTACGATCCACGGCCCGCCCGGCGGCGCGATCAGCGCGGGAACCGCCAGATTTCCCGAAGACATCGCGCCCACCGCGAGGCAGCTATCCTCGTTTTGCCGCCGCACTTTTCCCGCATGGCACAGCCACGCGCCGGACACGGAGTAGCGGATTCCGCGGATCGGACGGCGGCTCGTTTTGGCTGGGGGATCGGAGGGTTTCGGGGTCAAGGAGGGCTGGAGACTAGCGGATTGCGCGCCAATGGAAACAGCGATACTTCAACCCTCGTGGACAAACACCTCGGCAAGATCACCGAAGCCATCCTCACCTCCTACGACACGGGCGGCGGGATGAATAACATCGATGGCACGAACCTGCCGTCGAAACGCGCCGTCGCGGCGATCTGCGAAGACCTGCTGCAACTGCTTTTTCCCGGCTTCCACGATGCCGAGCCGATCCACTCGAAGGACCTGCGCCGCGTCACTTCGCACCGCATTTTCGGCATCGCCGAGCGGCTCTCCGAGGAGGTGTGCAAGAGCCTGCGCCTCGGCGAACCCGCCTGCCCGCGGGAGCGCGCGGATTCCGTGGTGCAGCAATTTCTCGAAACGGTGCCGCTCGTGCGCGAGCTCCTGCGCACCGACGTGGAAGCGGCCTACGCCGGCGATCCGGCGGCGGGCAGTTCGGAGGAGATCATCCTCTCCTATCCCTACCTCGAAGCCATCGCCATCCAGCGCTCCGCCCACATGCTTTACTGCCACCAGATTCCGCTCATCCCGCGGATGATGACGGAGTGGGCGCACAGCCGCACCGGCATCGATATTCACCCCGGCGCGCACATCCTGTCGCACTTTTTCATCGATCACGGCACCGGCGTGGTCATCGGTGAAACCTCCACGGTCGGCGCGCACGTGAAGCTCTATCAAGGCGTGTCGCTCATCGCACGTTCGCTCGCCGGCGGGCAGGCGCTGAAAGGCGTGCGCCGCCATCCCACGCTGGAAGATCACGTCACCGTCTACGCCGGCACCACGATCATGGGCGGCGACACGATCATCGGCGCGGGTTCCACGATCGGCGCGAATGTCTTCCTCACCCACACCGTCCCGCCGCGCTCGCTCGTCCTCGCCGAGGGCCACGGCGTGAAGGTGCTGGATAAGGACAAACGGGACGGCGAAGTCGATTCGAGTTGGATGATCTGATCGTCATCCCCCGATGATCTACCTCGACCACAACGCCACCACGCCCCTCGCCCCCGAGGCGCTGGACGCGATGCGCCCGTATCTCGATCGGCATTTTGGGAATCCCTCGAGCATCCACGCCGCGGGTCGCGAAACCCGCGCTGCGATCGACGACGCGCGCGATCGCCTCGCGCGATTGCTTGGCGCGAAACCACACGAACTCATCTTCACCGGCGGCGGCACCGAGTCGGACAACCTCGCCATCCTCGGCCTCGCCCGCAGCCGCGCGGCGAGCGGGCGGCACATCATCACCTGCGCCACGGAGCATCACGCCGTGCTCCACGCGTTCGAGCACTTGCAGAAAAAAGAAGGCTTCCTCGTGACGTTCCTGCCGGTCGATCCGTCGGGCCGCATCGACCTCGACCAGCTCCGCGATGCCTTCACCGCGGACACCACGCTCGTTTCGGTCATGACCGCCAACAACGAAACCGGCGTGCTCCAGCCCGTGGCGGAGATCTCCGCGCTGTGCCGTGAGCGCGGCGTTTTGTTTCACAGCGATGCAATTCAATCCTTCGGCAAGGAACCCGTCGCCACGCGCGACTTCGATGCGCTGTCCCTTGCCGCCCACAAATTCAGCGGTCCGCTCGGCGCCGGCCTGCTTTACCTCCGCTCCGGCATTTCGCTCGATCGCCTGCAGCACGGCGGCGCGCATGAAAACGAACGCCGGCCCGGCACCGAAAATGTCGCCGCCATCGTCGGCCTCGCCCGCGCCGCGGAACTCGCCGTCCGCGACCTCGCCAACGCAGCCGACCGCCAGCGCGAACTCCGCGACCGGCTCTGGGCCGGCATCCATGCGAGCTTCCCGGCCGCCCTGCAAAACGGCGCCGCCGCCCCGCGTCTCGCCAACACCCTGAACGTCAGCTTCCCCGGCCTCGACGGCGAAGGCCTGCTCATGAATCTCGACCTCGCCGGCATCTGCGCGTCGAGCGGTTCCGCCTGCATGGTCGGCTCCATCGTCGCCTCGCACGTCCTGCTCGCCATGGGTCTGCCACCCGAGTTGGCCGGCGCCACCGTGCGCTTCTCCCTCGGCAAAACCACAACCGCCGCCGAAATCGATTCAACTCTCGCGCGCCTGCCCGAAATCTTCGCGCGCCTGCAGCCGGAACTCGTTTGAAAAATATTCTCCAGCTCGACTTCTTCAAGGACCTGATCGGCATCGCCCGCAAGCCCGCGCTCCCGCCCGCACCGGCGGCTCCGCCCGCAGCAAAAAAGCCCACGCCCGCGGCGGCGGATAGCGGCAGCGATCTGGAAAAACAGGCGCACGCGCTGCTCGCCGCACTCGGCGAAGAAGAACTCGCCGCCCAGGTCCGCGTCGCCTGGAACCCGCGCATGCGCAGCACCGCCGGCCTCGCCTATCCGCGAAAAAATCTGATCGCGCTCAACCCGCGCCTGCGCGAGTTCGGCGCCGAGGAAGTCGACCGCACCCTGCGCCACGAACTCGCCCACCTGCTCGCCCATCACCGCGCCGGTCGCCGCCGCATTTCCGCCCACGGCGCCGAATGGGCGCAGGCCTGCCGCGACCTCGGCCTGGCCGACGAGAAACGCTGCCACGATCTCCCGCTCCCGCGCCGCAAAATGGCCGCGCGCCATTTCTACCAGTGCCCGAGCTGCTCGCTCACACTCAAGCGCGTCCGGCCGCTGCGCGGAAAGACCGCCTGCCTCGCCTGCTGCCGTAAACACAACCGCGGCCACTATCACGACCGCTTTCGCTTCGTCCGCACCCCGGCCCCAGCGGCCTGAGCCGGGCACGAAAAAAGACACGGCTTGCGGCCGTGTCTTTTCGGAAGCGGCACGCGGGCCGCGGAATCTGGAGCGCGTTACTTCGAGGTCTTGTCTTCGATGTATTTCACCACGTCGCCCACGGTCTGGAGTTTCTCGGCGTCTTCGTCCGGCACTTCGACGGAAAATTCTTCTTCAAACGCCATCACGAGTTCCACCGTGTCGAGCGAGTCGGCGCCGAGGTCTTCGATGAATGAGGCGGTGGTCGTGACCTGCTCGGGGTTCACGCCGAGTTGCTCGACGATGATGTCCTTCACTTTTTCTTCGATCGTTTTATCAGACATAAAAATTGGGTGTGTTACTTGGTTGGTAGGGTTGGAGTCGGCATGCTTTAGAGTCGGGGTTTGGGGTTGGCAATATCCAATTTTCGCCAAATCCGCCCCGGTCGCAGGTGCCAGAAAAATTCCGCGCTCGCATCCCCTGCGAACCACGATTACGAAGGAGCCCGCATGAGCGATTCGCCTCAGGATTTCGATCTTAAATTTCTCCCCGACTGGCTTAAAGAAGGCCCGGTCACCAATCGCTACGCCGACTTTGAAGGCGAGTCTGAGCGCCCACGTCGCGACCGCGACGACCGCGGCCCGCGTCCTCCCGGCCGTGGCCCGCAGGATCGCCGCAGCCCCGGCGGCCCGCGCCCTGGGCCTGGGGGTCCGCGTCCCGGTGGCGGTCAACGTCCCGGCCCGGGCGGCCAGCGGCCCAGTGGTCCTGGGGGTCCCGGCCGCAGTGGCCCGCCGCGTTCCGATCGCCCCGGTGGCGGTCCCGGTGGCCCGCGCCGCGATGACCGTCGTGGTCCCGGCGGTGGCGGTGGCGGAGGAGGAAGTCGTCCTTTCGACCGCCGCGATGATCGCCGCGATGACCGTCCCCCGCGCGAAGCCCCGCAGACCGCGCCCGCCGAACTCCGCGTCGAATTTCTCCCCGAGCCAAATGCCGGCGCCGGCATCGCCCGCCAGATCAAGGGCGGCACCCGCGCCTATGCCGTTTTCGCGACCGCAAAACTTTTCCTCGAACGCCCCGAGCGGCACCGCGTCCGCATCACTTCCTCGAAACCCGAGGTGCTGCTCTATCAAATCGGCGACGGCCCCGTTTCCTTCGATGCCGCTACGGTCGAACGCGGCGCCTTTCTCCAGGCGCGCGACGAATACTACGCCGAGGAAACCGTGCAGGGTGAGCCGATCAAGGGAAACTTCAGCAACGTCGCCCGCGTCCGCGGCACCGGCGTCCTGCTCGGGCCCACGAACCACCACAGCTACCAGCCGGGGCTGCGCAAAATCTACGAGGAGCGGTTTAGCCGGCGGATGTCGTTCCCGGATTTCCAGCAGTACGAAGTCGAAGTGGTCAACGACGAACAAACCGTCGCCGACTGGAAAGAGCAGGCGAGGAGTTCCACGACTTTCACCACGAAGAAGGAAGCCGAGCCGATCGCCTTCAAGACGCTTTTCGACGCCGAGCAGCACTTTCGCAAAACCTACCTGCCCACGCTGGTGAAATCCGGCGTGACCCTGGAATGCGACGGCGTGGCCAGCCGCGCCGCGCTCGACCGCCATGTGACCAACGCCATCCGCGCCGCGTGGGAAACCGAGCGCGCCTTCCCGCAGGGCCTCGTGAACACGCTGCGGCCCTACTTTTCGGAAGCCGCCCTGCATTTTTTCAAGCACCGCAAGCGCGTCCTCCACGTCTCGCCGATCAAGCCGGTGCGCCATCCGGAAAATCAGACCTTCTCCGACGGGATTGCCGCGATCCTGAAAACTGTCGAGGGCCAGCCGCGGATCAAACGTCCTCAGCTCGCCACAAAAATCCTCGGCCCCGGCCATGACGCGCCCGAAGCCGCACCGCGAAAAGAACAACTCGCCGCGGATCTGCACTACCTCATTCACATCGGCTTCGTTATCGAATTCGCCGACGCCTCCTTCGACCTGCCGCTCGGGCCAAAGCCCGAACAACCCGCACCCAAGCAGGAGAAGAAGTCCGCGCCCGCGACCAAGGCCCTCGGCGCAGAGACGGACGCGCCCGGAGCCGAGCCCGAGCACGAACCCGTGGAGGCAATCGAAGCTTCGGCAGCAGTCGAGAGCGATTCCGCCGACGTCATTTTCGAACCCGCGCCCCCCGCCGAGGAGGAGCCGGTACCGGGTTTAGAGGAAGGCGAAGCGGAACCAACCGAAGCCGCCGAACACGTGTCGATCGCCCCAGCCGCTGAGCCGCCCGCGGAAGAACCGGCCCCGGCCGAACCGACCGAACCCGAAGCCGCCGCCGAGCCAGCCGAGCCAGCCGAGCCAGCCGAGCCGGCACCGGGCCACGCCTGACGATCAGAGGGTGGAGCGAAACTCAATTTTGCCGCGGATGGACGGGGATTTTCGCGGGTCGGAAAACCTTCTCATCCTCTGTACCCGCGTTTCATCCGCGTCCA
>Ga0209181_10000322_pt1 | contig 90010 bp, 81 predicted proteins | sample MAT05_FD_187208 | JGI IMG/M metagenome (GOLD analysis project Ga0209181, IMG submission 187208) | Freshwater microbial communities from Lake Fryxell liftoff mats and glacier meltwater in Antarctica - MAT-05 (SPAdes) (version 2) | ecosystem: Environmental > Aquatic > Freshwater > Ice > Liftoff...
TCGGGTGCGAAGCTCCAGGGTCAAATTGTTCCGCACACCCCACCCGGCCGCGTTCCCCCGAAGAGATGACAGCCCGCAGACATGGGGTGGTTCCGTTGCCGGCGCGCCACACCGTCGCCTCCTATCGGTGATCGGTTGAGCAGCATCGCGCCCGCCCCGTTGCCTGTCGTCCACCTCGACGACCGCCTGGCCATCGTCGACAAGCCGGCTGGCCTGCTCGTGCACCGCAGCACGCTCGACGCCCACGAAAAGGACAACGCGCTCGACCGCCTGCGCGCGGCCACCGGTGAACGCTGGTGGACGGTGCACCGGCTCGACAAGGGCACTTCCGGCCTGCTCGTCTTCGCCCGCGACGCCGACGCCGCACGCTCGCTCGGAGGGGCCTTCGAGAACGGCGACGTGGCCAAGACCTACCTGGCGCTGGTGCGCGGCTGGCCGGAAGGAGAAGGCGAGATCGACCACCCGCTGGCGCGTGATCCCGAGAAGCCGTCCGCCGGCCAGCTGACGCGGCCGGCGCTCACGCGCTTTCGCCGGCTTGCCTGCTTCGAATGGCCGTTCAGCGTCGACGGCCGCCACCCCGGCGCGCGTTATGCGCTGGTCGAAGTGCGGCCGCTGAGCGGCCGACGCCACCAGATACGCCGCCATTTCAAGCACATCGGCCACCCGCTGGTAGGCGACGCCACACACGGCAAGGGTCCGCACAACCGGGCCGTGGCCGCCCATCTGGGCCTGCAGCGTTTGTGGCTGCATGCGCTGGCCATCGATCTGCCGCACCCAGGCGACGGCCGCCGCCTGGTGCTGAGTGTCGAGCCGGGTGCCGAGTGGGCGGCGCTGCGCACGCCGCCCTGCAACCCTGCCTGATCAGGCAGCCCGCTTCCGGCGCAGCGCCAGCAGCAGCAGGCCGGGCAGCAGCAGCGCCGCGCTGGCCGGCTCAGGGATCGGCGAGGTCAGCGACAGCGCCACGAACTGCGTGAACTGGCCGCCCGAGAAGTTGTTGTCCGACACCAGCATCAGTGTCTGCTTGCCCCGCCACATCGGGCCCAGCGTCAGACCTTCGATGTTGTCGAGTGCGAGCGCCGAGCCGTCGTCGTTCTTCAGCGTCGACAGGTCGAGCAGCAGCGTCTTGTTCGCCGCCGTGTAGGACTGCCCGGCCAGCGAGTCGAGCGTCGAGACATCGGTGGCCTGGCGTGCATCGACGAAATACAGGCGGATCGTGTTGCCGGTGGGCAGGCCGTTCGGCCCGCTGCCCGGTGTGGCAGCGCCGACCGCGAACGAGCGCTCGATGGCGATGAACTGGCGGTCGCCCACGGCCAGCAGGTCGGTCAGCCCGTTGGTCGCGAAACCACCCGCCGGGTTGGCGGGCAGCGCCACCGGCGACACGTTGTAGACGTACTCGGCGCCGGCCTGGCCGCTGGCGATGTGGAAGGACAGGATGCGTGACGGCGAACCGGCCGCGCTGCTTGCCGGCGGGCCGTCTTGCGCCAGCGCGTTCTCGGTGGCGGTGTACAGCGTATTGCCGTCGGTCGACAGCGTCAGGCTCTCGAACGCCAGGTTGTTGTAGACGCCCTTGTCGCCCGCCGTGCTGCCGCTGCTGCTGCCCGATGGCACATAGCGCATGGGCACCGAAAAGTCGCGCACGGCGCTGCCGTCCAGCCGCATCTCGCGCACCGTGGGCGCCTGGAATCCGGCGGCGCTGCGCTGGCCTTCGTTGCTCCAGTACATCGTGCCGCGGCGGGCGTCGAAGCGCAGCGACTCGGGGTCGACGGTGCTGGTCGGGAACGGCGTGCCATCGGGCCTCTGGATCGTCGTCACGCTGTCGAAGCTCACGCCCGCGCTGCCCGGCGCGGCCGAGCGGTTGAACGCCGCCAGGTCGAGCGACAGACCGTAGGTGCGCGCAGCCTGCAGGCTGCTGCGGTCGTCGCTGATGGCAACGTAGCGCCCCGTGCCGGCGACGAAGTCGATGCCCGACAGGCCGCCGACCGTGGTGCCGCCGAAGGCCGTGCCGCTGGGCACGATCTGCTGCCCGAGGTACTCGAAGGCACCGGCACGCGCGTGGTCGGTGGCGGCAATCATCAGCAGCGCAAGCGCGCCCACAGCCAGACGGGCGACGAGGGAAGTTTGCATGCGGGATGTCCCGGCAGTTGAGTTGACCGCGAGTCTGGCCAACCGCCGTGACACCCGCACGACGCGGGTGGCGGCGCAACGGACTACGCCGACCGGCCGGCGCAGACGCTCAGGCGCTCAGGACGGTGTTTGCCGCAGCAAGGCGCGGCCCGCTTCAGATCGCCTCGGGCACCATGTCGATGGCGCCGCAGGGGCATTCGGCGGCGCACAGGCCGCAGCCCTTGCAGAAGTCGAGATTGAACTCGAAGCGATTTCCGGGACCGAGCTTGATGACGGCGTTGTCGGGGCACACGCCGTAGCAGTTGTCGCATTCGAAGCAGTTGCCGCAACTCAGGCAGCGCCGCGCTTCGTAGAGCGCGGTGCGCTCGGTCAGCCCGCCCTGCACTTCGTCGAAGCTGCTGGTACGGCGCGCCAGGTCGAGTTGCGGGCGCACGGTGGCCGGCGCGTCGCTGTAGTACCAGGGGTTGATGCGCTCGAACGTGGCGGCGGCGTGTTTCGGGGCGGCGTCGAGCGCCGCGCCGCGCAGCCAGGCGTCGATGTGGCGCGCCGCCTTCTTGCCGTGGCCCACGGCCACCGTCACGTTGCGTTCGGCCGGCACCATGTCGCCGCCGGCGAAGAGACCCGGCTGGCTGGTCATCATGGTGGCCGGGTCGACCTGCACCACGCCGTCATTCATCAGCAGGTCGGGCACCTCGTCGAGCAGCGACAGGTCGACGTCCTGGCCCAGCGCCAGCACCAGAGAGTCGGATTCCAGCGTTTCGAATTCGCCGGTGGGCTGCGGGAAACCCCCGGCGTCGAGCACCATCTTCTCGATGGTGATCGATGCCTCTCCGGCCTGCTTGATGGTCGACAGCCACTTGACCATCACGCCTTCCTGCAGCGCTTCTTCGAGCTCGAAGTCGTGTGCCGGCATCTGCGCCCGCGTGCGGCGGTAGACGATGACGGCCTCGGTGGCGCCCAGGCGCCTGGCCGTGCGGGCGACGTCGATGGCGGTGTTGCCGCCGCCGTACACGACGACGCGGCGGCCCAGCATCGGCTGGCTGCCGTCTTCCATCGAACGCAGCACCGACACCGCGTCGAGGATGCGCGCGGAGTCCTTGGCGGGGATCCAGGCCCGCTTGGCGATGTGCGCGCCCACGGCCAGGAAGGCGGCATCGAAACCGCCGGTCTTCATCGTCTGCGCGATGTCGTCCACCTTCGTGTTCAGGCGCAGCGTGACGCCGAGATCGACGACGCGCTGCATCTCCGCGTCGAGCACGTCGCGCGGCAGCCGGTACCTGGGGATGCCGAAGCGCATCATGCCGCCGACCATCGGCCCGGCGTCCAGCACGGTGACGGCGTGCCCGAGCCGACGCAGGTGGTAAGCCGCCGACATGCCCGAAGGCCCGGCCCCCACCACCAGCACATGGCGGCCGTTGTCGGCCGACGGCGCGTCGAAGACCCAGCCCTGCTTCAGTGCTTCATCGCCCAGGAAACGCTCCACCGAGTTGATGCCCACCGCGGTGTCGAGCCTGGCGCGGTTGCACACGCTTTCACAGCTGTGATAGCAGACGCGGCCCATGATCGCCGGGAAGGGGTTGTCACGCACCAGGTGACGCCAGGCCGCCTCGTAGTTGCCGCTTTCGGCCTGGAACAGCCAGCCCTGGATGTCTTCACCCGCCGGGCACTGGCTGTTGCAGGGCGGCAGGCGGTCGACATAGACCGGGCGCTCGGTGCGCCACGAACCGGTTTTGTTGGCCAGCGACGAGCCGGGATCCAGCGTGATCGCGAAGGGCTTCTTCATCGTCATGCCGGCACCTCGTCGTTGACCAGACCGAAGCGGCGGATGTTGCGGTCGGCGTCGGCCTGCACGCGGGCCAGCATCTCCGGGTGCCCGGGCTGGCTGGCGCTGGCGAAGAGGTGCGCAAAACGCTTCTGCGGCCGCAGGTAGTCTTCCACCGGCACGCGGTGGCGGATCTTCGTCACCGCGGTCACCTCGCCGTGCTCGGCCTCGAAGACCGGGAAGATGCCGGTCTCACGCGCCAGCCGTGCCAGCTTGATGGTGTCATGGCTGGCCGAGCCCCAGCCCAGCGGGCATGGCACCAGGATGTGCAGATAACGCGCGCCGTGCAGCGTCATGGCCTTTTCCACCTTGGCCTCCAGGTCGTGCAGGTCGGCCACCGTGGCGGTGGCCACGTAGGGAATCTCGTGCGCCATCGCGATCAGCGGCAGGTTCTTGCCCTGGCCGAAAGGCGCGCCCGGCGTGTCGCCCACGGCCATGGTGGTGGCCGTGCGAGCCGTTGGCGGCGTGGCCGAACTGCGCTGCACGCCGGTGTTCATGTAGGCCTCGTTGTCGTAGCAGATGTAGAGCACATCGTCGTTGCGCTCGAACATGCCGGACAGGCAGCCGAAACCGATGTCGGTGGTGCCACCGTCACCGCCCTGCGCCAGCACGCGCACGTCGCTGCGCGGCAGGCCCGCCTTGCGCGCCTTCACATGCAGGGCCGCGGCGATGCCGGTGCCCACCGCCGCGACGTTGCCGAACAGCGAATGGATCCACGGCAGCTGCCATGAGGTTTCCGGGTAAGGCGTCGAAAACACCTCCAGGCAGCCGGTGGCATTCGCCGCGATCAGCCGGTTGCCGGAGGCGCGCATGGCAGCGTCGACGGCGTAGCGCGCGCCCAGCGCCTCGCCGCAACCCTGGCAGGCGCGGTGGCCCGACGTCAAAGAGTTGTTGCGCTCGGTGGAGGCCTGCACGCTGCGCTGCTCGGGCGCCAGAAGCCGGTTGCCGACGGTGAAGGTGCCGGTCTGGTAGAACTTGACGGGTTGGGTCATGTCAGTGCACTTTCGACGCGACTGCACCGACGTCGCGCAGCAGGTTTTCGGCCACCGGGCCGCTGCGCCGCATTTGTTTCTCCCGTTCCAGCTGGCGGTTGACGATGCCCCAGTCCAGGTCGAGGAAGCTGAGCGACGGCAGCCGGTCGGCCACCGCATCGACCAGCAAACGTGCCAGCGATGCCTTCGTGATGGCGCGCCCGCCCAGCCCCGCCACCACCGTGCAGCCGCGCAGCGCCAGGCCCGACAGCGCCAGCCTCACGTCGGCCGACACGACGCCGCCCAGGCCCACCGAGAAGCTCTTCTCCAGCACCACCACGCGCTGCACGCCCTGCAGCGCAGCACGCACCGCAGCCAGCGGGAACGGCCGATAGGAGTGGATGCCGAGCACGCCGATCTTCAGACCGTTGTCGCGCAACTCGTCCACCGTGTCCTTCAGCGTGCCGAGCACCGAACCGAGCGCGATGACGACGGTCTCGGCGTCTTCCAGCCGGTAGCCGCGCACCAGCCCGCCCGAGTGGCGGCCGAAGCGTTCAGCGAACTCGGCGGCGATCTGCGGAATGCGCTCCAGCGCCATCGTCTGCCTGGCGTGCGCCAGGTAACGCACCTCCATGAAGGCCTCGGGCCCGACCAGCGCACCGATCGACACCGGCTCGGCGGGGTCGAGCACCTGGCGCGGCTCGTAGGGCGGCAGGAAGGCGTCGACATCGGCCTGCGTCGGCATGTCGACCCGCTCCACCGCGTGGGTGAGGATGAAGCCGTCCATGCAGACCATCACCGGCATCGACATCTCCTCGGCCAGTTTGAAGGCCTGGATGTGCAGGTCCAGCGCTTCCTGGTTGGTCTCGGCGAAGAGCTGGATCCAGCCGCAGTCGCGCTGACTCATGCTGTCGCTGTGGTCGTTCCAGATGTTGATCGGCGCGCCGATGGCGCGGTTGGCGATCGTCATCACGATGGGCAGGCCCAGGCCCGAGGCGTTGTAGACCGCCTCGGCCATGAACAGCAGGCCCTGGCTGGCGGTGGCGGTGTAGCTGCGCGCGCCGGCGGCGGAGGCGCCGATGGCCACGCTCATGGCGGCGAATTCGCTCTCCACGTTGATGAACTCGCAGGGTTGCAGGGCTCCGCTCTTCACCAGTTCACCGAGGCCTTCGACGATGTGCGTCTGCGGCGAGATCGGGTAGGCGCAGATGACGTCGGGGCGGCACAGCGCCACCGCCTCGGCCACGGCGCGCGAGCCTTCAATCTGTCGGAGCATGGCTGAGTGCCTCCAGTTCGTCACGCACGAAGGCGAATGCCTCGGCGGCCGCGGCCACGTTGCCTTCGGCCACCTTGCCGGAAAACCGGCCGCGGATGGCGTGCTCGACCGCGTCCAGCGTGATCAGCCCCGACAGCGCCGCGAAGCCGCCCAGCAGCACGGCGTTCGGCAGCGGCCGGCCGAGGTGGCGCAGCGCGATCTCGGTGGCGGGCACGGTGGTCAGCCGTTCGTGGCGAAAGCGCTGCGAAATCTCGGCCAGGCCGAGATGGTCGAAGTCCAGCCGGCTGTTGATGAGCACGTAGCCATCGGGCTTGAGGCCCTGGAAGACATCGACCTGGTGCAGCAGCGTAGGGTCCTGCACGATCAGCACGTCGGGCGCCATGATGGGTTCGCGCAGGCGGATTTCCCGGTCGGCAATGCGGCAGAAAGCTACCACCGGCGCGCCTGTGCGCTCAGAGCCGAAGCTCGGGAACGCCTGGGCGTGGCGGCCTTGTTCGAAAGCCGCGACCGCCAGCAATTCGGCGGCCGTCACCACGCCCTGGCCACCGCGGCCGTGGATGCGTATCTGCAGCATTCCTGATCCTCCGTCCATCACCCATCGCTGAGCTGCACCGATTCTTAGGTTGCGGGCACGGCCTGGCCTTGATGCGCGTCAACTGCCGGCGGAGTGCCGCGCCAGCGTCACTTTTGCCAGCGTCACGGTGGCCAGCAGCGCCGCCGCCGCGATGAACAGCACCGCCAGCCACAGCACGACGCGTGTGCCGTGGGCATTGCCCAGCAGCCCGCCGAGCAAGGCGCCGGCCAGCATGGCAAATTGGCCGGCCGAACGGATGCCGGCGTCGACGCGCGCCAGCAGTTCCTGCGGCACGGCGGTCTGCCGCAGCGTGCGGTCGAACACCGCATGCACCGTGTGGCCGGCGTCGCCCAGCACCTGCTGTGCCACCAGCAGCGCCACGGCCAGCCAGCCGGGGACGAACACCATCGGCACGAATGCGGTGCCGAGCGCAAGCGCCGCCAGGCCCAGCGCCATCGCCCGACCGGCGCCGAGCCGGCGGCCCAGCCACGGCGCCAAACTGCCGCCGGCAATGGCGCCCAGAGCGCCGGTGGCGAAGATCATGCCCAGCTCGCCGGTCGGCAGGCCGACGTCGCGCGAGACGAAGATCATGATGCTGGAGCCGGTCAAGCCCATGCCCAGCGCCAGCAGCACTTCGATGCCGGCGAGCGCGCGCAGGACCGGTCGCGCGCGCACGGCACGCCATCCATCGGCGGTGTCGCGCCACATTTCCGCCCACCGACTGGAAGCAACCGTCTCACGCGTGGCGGGCGGCGTCTCACCCACCCCGCGCAGGCAGAGCGCCGAGGCGACATAACTGACAGCATCGAGCGCCAGCGCGAGTGCCGCGCCCAACCCCTGGTAGAGCCAGCCGCCGAGCGCGAAGGCCGCCGTTTCCGACAGGCTGCCGGTGACCGACAACTGCGCATTGCGCTGCGCCAGTTCGCCGACGGCCAAACGCTGCGCCATCCAGGCCGAACGCGCCAGTTCGAACCCCACCGTCGCGAGCCCCGTGCCGGCCGCCGCGGCCAGCAGCATCGGCCAGCTCACCTGCCCCAGCCAGGTGGCCAAGGCCAGGCCGCAGAGCAGCAAGGCGCGCAGGCCGTCGCACAGCAGCATCACCGCCCGCTTGCCGGCGCGGTCGATCAGGCTGCCCAGCAGCAGGGCGCCCAGCGCGCCGGCCAGCACGTCGGCCACCAGCAGCGCGGACATCTGCAGCGGCGTGGCCTGCAGCACCAGCGCGGCCAGCCAGGGGATGGCCAGGCGGCTGAGCATCGAGCCGAAGTTGGAGATGCCTTCGGCGGCGAGCAGGCGGGGAAATTCGCGCGACGACATCGGCGGATTCTGCCGGCCTGGATAGGCGAGCGCTGACCGTGCAGCGGCGTACTAGTACGCCGCCACAGAGATGTCGGAACAATTGGAAGCGATGGAATCGGTCCGAGTGCAAGGCGCAAACCACAGCAATACCAAGTGGTATTGCGAGGATTTGCAACGCCGCAATCGGGTCTAAGACGAGTTTTCATGTTTCGATATTTCTGTGGCGGCGTACTAGCATCCAGCCCATGAAGCTGCACGACCTGCCCACCCCCGCCGCGCTGATCGACGAAGCGCGTTTGACGCACAACATCGACCGCATGCAGCAGCGTCTGGATTCGCTGGGCGTGCGCTTGCGCCCGCACGTGAAGACCGCCAAGTGCCTGGAGGTGGCACGGCGCCAGCGTGCGGCCGGCGCGCGCGGCATCACGGTCTCCACGCTGAAGGAGGCGGAGCAGTTCTTCGCCGCCGGCTTCGACGACATTCTGTACGCCGTCTGCATCCCGCCGCCCAAGCTGGTACTGGCGCGTGCGCTGCGCGAACGCGGCTGCCGGCTGGTGGTGGTGGTCGACTCGGTGCTGGCGGCTGCCGCCGTGGCGGCCGAGGCCAGGGCCGGCCATCGCTTCGATGTGATGATCGAGATCGACAGCGACGGCCACCGCGCCGGCGTGCTGCCGGAATCCGATCTGCTGATCGAGATCGGCCGCACGCTGCACGAAGGCGGCACGGCGCTGGAAGGCGTGATGACGCATGCCGGCGCGTCCTACGAATGCCACACGCCGGCCGCGCTGGAAGCGATGGCCGAACAGGAGCGCAGCCGCTGCCTGCGGGCAGCCACCCGGCTGCGTGCCGCCGGCCTGCCCTGCCCCGTGGTCAGCGTGGGCTCTACGCCCACCGCCTTGTCTGCCCTGCATCTGGACGGTGTGACCGAGGTGCGTGCCGGCGTCTATGTCTTTCACGACCTGGTGATGCTGAACGTGGGCGTGGCGGCACTGCACGAACTGGCGCTTTCGGTGCTCGCCACCGTGATCGGCCACCAAGCCGAAAAAGGCTGGACGCTTGTCGACGCCGGCTGGATGGCGATGAGCCGAGACCGCGGCACGCAGGCGCAGCCGGTCGACTACGGCTACGGCGCGGTGTGCGACGAAGCGGGCCGCCTGATCGACGGCCTGTGGATGGAGTCGGCCAATCAGGAACACGGCATCCTGACCTGGCGGCCGGGCCATACAGGCGACAGGCCGACCATGGCCGTCGGCACCCGTCTGCGCATCCTGCCCAACCATGCCTGCGCCACCGCGGCGCAGTTCCCGTCCTACTCGGTGATCAGCGGCGACGGCGAGGTCAGAACCTGGGACCGTTTCTACGGTTGGTGAAGCGGTTGGTGAAGCGGCGCACCCAGCAGGTTCAACCCAGGTTCAACCGATCACCTCGGGCCAGTCGGTGTGAAACCACTGGCCGGCCGGGCGGTCGATGCGTTCGTAGGTGTGCGCGCCGAAGAAGTCGCGCTGCGCCTGCAGCAGGTTGGCCGGCAGGCGCGCGCAGCGGTAGCTGTCGTAGTAGCCGAGTGAAGCGCTCATCGCCGGCACGGCGATGCCCTGGCCGACGGCCAGCGCCACCACCTCGCGCCAGCCCGCCTGGCTGCCGTTCAGCACCCGGGTGAAGAAAGGCGCCAGCATCAGGTTGGCCAGGCCGGCATCGGCGCGCCAGGCCTCGGTGATGTGGCCCAGGAAGCGGGCGCGGATGATGCAACCGCCGCGCCAGATGCCTGCGATGCCGCCGAGATCCAACCCCCAGCCCTTCTTCTCGCCCATCGTGCGCATCAGGTCCAGGCCCTGCGCATAGCTGATGATCTTCGACGCGTACAGCGCATCGTGCACGAGGGCGACGAGCCTCTTTCGATCGACGTCGAGCGCGCCTGCCGGACCCTGCAGCCGGCTGCTGGCGGCCAGCCGCGCGGACTTCATCGACGACAGCACACGTGCTTCGACGGCGGCGTTGATGGTGCTGATGACGACGGCATTCTCGGCCGCGTTGATCAGCGTCCACTGGCCGGTGCCCTTCTGGCCGGCCTTGTCGAGAATGAGGTCGACCACCGGCTGGCCGTTGACGGGGTCGCGCTGGCGCAGCGCCTTGGCGGTGATCTGGATCAGGTAGCTCTGCAGGTCGCCGTCGTTCCAACTGTCGAAGACGTCGGCCATTTCGTCGGTGCTCATGCCGGCGGCGCGCAGCAGCGCGTAGGCCTCGCAGATCAGCTGCATGTCGCCGTACTCGATGCCGTTGTGGATCATCTTCACGTAGTGCCCGGCACCGCCCGGGCCGATGTGGATGACGCAGGGCTGGCCGTCGACCCGCGCGGCAATCGCTTCGAACACGGGTTTCATCACCTCCCAGGTCGAGGCCGGCCCGCCGGGCATGATGGACGGGCCCTTGCGCGCGCCTTCTTCACCTCCCGACACGCCAGCGCCGACGAAGCGCAGGCCCTCGGCGGACAGATAGGCGTCGCGCCGTTCGGTGTCGGTGTAGAGGCTGTTGCCGCCGTCGATGACGATGTCGTCCTTGTCGAGCAGCGGCAGCAGCTGTTCGATGACGGCATCTACCGGCGCGCCGGCCTTCACCATCAGCATCACCTTGCGCGGCCGCGCCAGGCTCGCAACGAAGTCGGCCAGCGTCAACGCGCCTTGCAGGCGCTTGCCCGGGTGTCGGGCGACGAAGGCTTCTGTCACCTCGCTGCTGCGGTTGTAGACACTCACGCTGAAGCCGCGGCTTTCCACGTTGAGCACCAGGTTCTGGCCCATCACGGCCAGGCCGATGAGGCCGAAATCGTTGTTGGCGGTCATGCTGGGCCTCTGTACAGTGTGCGCGGTGCGGATTGTGACCCTGTCCCTGTCCCGGTCCGGGACCTGCCGCGTCAAGCGACCTCGTGCCCGACGCTGGCCTGCCAGACGCGGTACCAGTCCTCGGCGCTGATCACCACGTCGAGCGCCGCCACCGCATCGCGCAGGACCTCGATGCGCCGCGAACCGGTGATCGGCAGCGGCCGCGCCGGGTGGCGCAGGATCCACGCGTAAGCCATCGTCGCGAGCGACACCGCATGACGATCGGCCAACGCCTGCAGCGCGCCGCGCACGCGCAACGCGTGCTCGTCCTGCCCGCTGAGCAGCCGGCCGCCGCCGAGCGGCGACCAGATCATCGGACGCAGGCCGAGGTCGACACATTGGTCCAGCGTGCCGTCGGCCAGCGCGCGCATCTGCAGCGGCGAGAACTCGATCTGCTGGGTGGCGAGCGGGAAACGCCGGTGCAGCATCGCCAGTTGCGAAGGCGCGTGGTTCGACACACCGAAGTGCAGCACCTTGCCGGCGTCGCGCAGGGCACGGAAGGTGTCGGCCAGTGCGTCGGGGTCCATCAGTGCGTCGGGGCGGTGCATGAGCAGCAGGTCGATGCGATCGGTGCGCAGCGCACGCAGCGAACTTTCAACCGACGCCAGCACGTGAGCGCGTGAACTGTCATAAGACTTGAGTGCGTGCCCGGGACGCTGCGAAGACACCAGTCTGATGCCGCACTTGGTGATGATCTGCAGCCGGTTGCGCAAGCCGGGCGCCGCGGCCAGCGCCTCGCCGAACAGCGCTTCCACCGTGTAGCCGCCGTAGATGTCGGCGTGGTCGAAGCTGGTGATGCCGAGATCGACGCAGTGTTCGATCCAGCGCACTCGCTCGGCGACGTCCTGCCGCCATTCGCCCATGCGCCAGACGCCAGCCACCACACGCGACAAGCGGGTGCCGCTGGGCGACAGCGACACCGAAAGATCCACAGCCTGCATCGTCATCTCCGCATCACATCCGGCGCGCCGGCGCGTGCGCTGAAAGTTACGCTCCGGTGTGCAGGTCGCCCGCCAGGCTGGCGAGCGTTTCGGCATCGATGATCACATGCGCCGGGTAATGAGTGTGGTCGCAGCCCAGCTTGACACTGGCGCCTGCGCGCACGGCCTGGCGCGCTGCGGGGTCGAACTCGAATCGCACGAAATGCACGGCGGAGGTCTTCTCGGCGTTCTCGCGGTCGAGGTCTTCATCGGCGACGGCATAGACGCGGGCGTGGCCCTCGACCTCGACGAACATGCGGTCCTCGACGCCGATCAGCCGGCCGAGTTCACGCTTGCGCTCGTTCGGGTCGGGGTACTCGATGAGCAGCGTGGCCTTCCAGTTGCCACCGTCGGGCACCAGCGCGGCGTAGGCGTCGATCTCGGCCTGGATGCCGTCGCCGTCGAAGATCTTCTCGATGTGGAGCATCTCCTGGATCTGCCGGCGGATCGTGCTCTCGTCCTCGAACTGCAGCCTGATGTGCTCACCGAGCGACACGCTGCGCAGCCTGCGGTGAGCGATGAACGAGGGCTTGGCCGACTGGCGGATCTTCGAATAGGCCTCCAGCGTCAGGAGGCTCTCGCGGGTGATGGTCATGGTGCCGAGTGCCTTCAAACCAGCCCGTATGCGATGCGCACGAGGCTGAGGGGATGCCGCAGCGCAGTGGCCGGCGCGCCCGCCAGCGCCATGCCCTGCTCGATGTGATGGCCGGCCAGCGCGCAGTCGCTGCTGATCCAGTCGGGCTCGTCTTTCGCCATCGCCTTGAATACCGGCTTGCCGATCTTCATCGCCACCGCGTGGAACGCCGTCTTCACGCCGTAGGTGCCGGCGTGGCCGGAGCAGCGCTCCACCGTATTGAGCTTCACCTCGACCCGGGTGCCGATCAGCTTGAACATCTCTTCGGTCTTCCTGCCGATGTTCTGCACCCGCCCGTGGCAGGGGATGTGATAGCTGACGCTGCCCAGCGCAGCCTTGAAGTCGGTCTTCAGCAGACCGTCCTTGTGGCGGGCGATCAGGTACTCGAAGGGGTCGAACATCGCCTTCTTGACGAGTTGGGTGTCGGCGTCGTCAGGGAACATCAGCGGCAGTTCCTGCTTGAACATCAGCGTGCAGCTCGGGATGGCACTGAGGATGGCGTAACCGGCCTTCGCGTATTTCACCAGCACCGGCACGTTGGCCGCCCAGGCCTTCTCGACCGACTTCAAGTCGCCCAGTTCCAGCCTGGGCATGCCGCAGCACTGCTCGCGGGTGACGATCTCGTACGGAATCTCATTGTGGTCGAGCAGCTTGACGAGGTCGGCGCCGATGCCGGGCTCGTTGTAGTTCACGTAGCAGGTGGCGAAGATCGCCACCTTGCCCGGCGTGCGGGCGCCGTTCACGGCCGGGAACGTGGTGTTGTTCATCACCCGGCCCCAGCGGAAGCGCTGCCCGGCCAGCGTGGGCATCCAGGCGCCAGGGTGCACGCCGAGCTGGCTGTCCATCAGCTTGCGCATCACAGCCGTCCTGTTGACGGCGTTCACCACGTCCACCACGACGGGGATGCCGGCGAACTGGCCGTGCGTGTCGGTAGAGGCGAGGAACTTCTCACTCGCCTGCACTTCACCGTTCTCGAACTTGATGGCCTTGGCGCGCAGCATCAGGTGCGGAAAATCCAGGCCCCAGGGGTGCGGCGGCGTGTACGGGCACTTCGTCATATAGCAAAGGTCGCACAGATAACACTGGTCCACCACCTTCCAGTAGGCCTCTTTCGGGATGCCATGCACCTCGCCGTCGGCGGTGGCGTCGACGAGGTCGAACAGAGTCGGGAAACTCTGGCACAGGCTGACGCAGCGGCGGCAGCCGTGGCAGACGTCGAACACGCGCTCCATCTCCTTCAGCGCCAGTGCTTCGTCATGGAAGTCGGGGTTCTTCCAGTCGATCGGATGGCGGGTCGGTGCTTCGAGATTGCCTTCGCGCATGGTGGAATTTCGTTGTCAGCAGGGGTTCAACTTCTGAAACGGACAAGGGGCGTGGCGCCCCTTGTCGCACGGTCCGCCGATCGGCCGGGGCCGGCCTCGATCGACGGCTCCTCAGTCGACCAGGGCGTCCAGCGCCTTCTGGTAGCGGTTGGCATGCGAGCGCTCGGCCTTGGCCAGCGTTTCGAACCAGTCGGCAATCTCGTCGTGCCCTTCTTCGCGGGCGGTCTTCGCCATGCCTGGGTACATGTCGGTGTACTCATGCGTTTCACCGGCGACTGCGGCGGCGAGGTTCAGGCGGCTGCTGCCGATGGGCAGCCCGGTGGCAGGGTCGCCCACGGTCTCCAGGAATTCGAGGTGGCCGTGCGCGTGGCCGGTCTCGCCTTCGGCCGTGGAACGGAAGAGCGCGGCAACGTCGTTCTGGCCTTCGATGTCTGCCTTGTTCGCGAAATACAGATAGCGGCGGTTGGCCTGCGATTCACCCGCGAAGGCGTCCTTCAGGTTCTGCTCGGTCTTCGATCCTTTCAAGCCCATGGCATGCTCCTTGACAATCAAGAGGTTCAGCGGGAGCCCAAGTCGGAACTCCCGCCACGCACCATAACAAAGCGCCGCCGGGCCGGCAAATGCGAACGTTGAATGGGCCTCATGACGCAACGCCGGCAAGGCCATGCCGGCACCGATCAGCGCAGCCCGAGCAGACGCAGGGCCAGTTCATGCACGCGGCCGGCGGGGTCGGCCAGGCTGTCGAGGATGTTCAGATGATGGTGGCCGGCCAGTCGTTCGCACGCCGGCACGGAGGTCGGTCCCCAGACGTCGCGGATCAGTTCGTTCTGGCGCAGGAACTCCTCACTCTCGGCGGCGCCAGCCAGCGCGTACAACCTGCCGCGCGGCCGTGAAAAGAAGGCCGGGCTGAGGCGCCGCACGGCTGCCGACGTCGGGTTCAGGTCGGCCTGCAGGAACGGCGTCTGGCGGATCGGCTCCAGGTCAAAGACGCCCGAGATGGCCAGAGCGGCGGTCACAAGTTGCGCGGGCAGCCCTGCCTGCACTTCTTTCCAGCGAAAGCTGAGCAGCATTGCAGCCAGGTGCGCACCGGCCGAATGCCCAACCACCACAGAGCGCCGCGGGTCGCCGCCGAGGGCCGCCGCGTTGTCCCAGACCCAGGTCAGCGCACGCACCATCTGCAGCGTGATCTGCTCGACGGTGACGGCTGGGCACAGGCTGTAGTTGGGCATCACCACCAGTGCGCCGTCGGCGCTGTGAAGGTGCAACGAAAGAATGGTCGGCCTTGTCGAGCGCACGCCACCAGCCACCGTGGACGAAGACCAGCACCGGCGCGCACGGTGCCGCGGTGGCGAAGACGTCGAGCGTTTCCGCCGGTGCGTCGCCATAAGGCACGTCGAGCGAGCAGGCGCTGCTCCGCCGGCTCAGCGCGGAGGCCTCGGCCCAGCGCTCGAAAATGCTGGCGTGGTCGGTGATGCGCGCCCTGTTGTTGTACTGGGCGTCCAGCCAGGCTGGGTCGAGGCGGACTGCCATGGGCGGCTCCGGTTTGCTGTGTCGGGGGATGGTAAACTGAGCGTCGTCGTGGGGGGGTAGCTCAGCTGGGAGAGCGCCGCGTTCGCAATGCGGAGGTCGTGAGTTCGATCCTCATCCTCTCCACCAAGTCAATGTCCCGGGCGGCCCCACACCGGCCCGGAGGAAGCAAAAAGCCCCTGGGAATGAGATCCCCAGGGCTTTTTTCTTGCGCCGCAGCATGGCAAGACGCCGCGGGAAATCCAAATCCTTCAATTGATGAAGTCGCTGCAGGGCTCGGCACTTGATCTCTTCGGGAGCGTCTTTCGAGGTGACCAAGCCCGGGTATCTGCCCGACTTCAAGGCTCACGACGGCGCAGCCAGAGCACCGGGCCGGCCAGCAGCGCGAGCAGCCAGAGCACGGGATCGGCGGCATGGGTGCCTTGCACCAACGAACAGCCACCGGCGCCCTGGTTCTGCAATGTGTTCTTCGCCGGCTCCGCGTCCACGACGCGCACCGCCGTCACGGGCACCTGGAGAATGACCTTGTCCCCGGAAAACGTACCCCTTGCTGAGTGTTTCAATGCAAGCAAGGAGAGCGGAAATGACGAAGACAGTGCGGGCGCGCTACACGCTGGAGTTCAAGAAGGAAGCAGTCAGGCTGGTCGAGGGTGGTCATGCGCAACTCAGGCGGCTGCGCAGCGACGTCAGCTCTCGACCGGCCTCGCCGCGGCGCTGCCCAGCAGCCGGTCCACCACCGCCAGAAGGCGATGCAAGTCCAGCGGCTTGGTGACGTAGTCGGTAAACCCGGCCGTGGCCGCGTCGTCGAAGTCGGACTGCATTGCATTGGCGCTCACCGCCACCACCGGTATGTGCCGCGTGGCCGGCAGCGCGCGCAATTCGGCCAGCACCTCGAAGCCGTTCATGCCCGGCAACTGGATATCGAGAAGGATCAGATCCGGGCAGATCCGCCCGGCCAGCGCAAGGCCTTCTTCCGGCAGCCCGGCCATCGTCAGCGCGATGTGCGGGCGCTGCGCGAGCATGCCTTCCATCAGTATCTGGTTGACCTCGTTGTCTTCGATGTAGAGCACCGATTGGCGCTGCAGCGCGGCAGGCGGCTGAGCGATGGGCGGCGCCGGCAGGCTCGCCGGCGCTGCGTTTGTCAGGTCCGGCTGCGGGTGGATGGCGCCAAAGACGGGGCGGCGGGCGGCACTGCAGGCGGCCAGCCGCACCCAGAAGGTGCTGCCGTCGCCGGGCGCGCTGCGCACGCCGATCTCGCCACGCATCAGGTCGACCAGCCACTTGCTGAGGGCCAGCCCGATGCCCGTGCCTTCCACGCTGGAGCGGCCGGCGTCGAGCCGCTCGAAGGCCTGGAACAGCCGCTCCTGCTGGCTGCTGCTCAGCCCCGGCCCGCTGTCGCGCACCTCGACACGCACCGTGTCGCCAGCGGGCTCGGACCACCACGCCAGTTGCACGCTGCCGCCATCGTGGTTGTACTTGATGGCATTCGACAGCAGATTGAGCAGCACCTGCTTGAGCCGCGTCGGGTCGGCCAGCACCTGCGTTGCGCCCTGCGTTGTGCCATCTGCCGGCGGTTTTAGATCGAGCGTGATGGCGCGCTCGGCAGCCATCGGCTGCACGAGCCGCAGGCAGTCACCGACCACTTCCCCGAGGTCGACCGGCGCCAGCTGCAAATGCAGCGTGCCGGCTTCGATGCGCGCCAGGTCGAGCACATCGTTGATCAGGCTCAGCAGGTGGCGGCCGCCTCGCAGAAGTTCCTGCACGCGGGCGCGTTGCGCGGCGCTCAGCGGGTCGGCGGCATCGGCTTCCAGCAGTTGGCCGAAGCCGAGCACGGCGTTCAGCGGCGTGCGCAGTTCGTGCGACATGCGGGAGAGAAAGTCCGACTTCGCGCGGTTGGCGCGTTCGGCCTCTTCCTTGGCCGCGATCAGCGCGGCCTCCGCCGCCTTGCGCCCGGTGATCTCCCAGCCGTAGCCGATGTAACCGTCGAACTCGCCGCCCGGCCCGGCGTGCGGAATGCCGCTGTCGGCGATCCAGCCGTAGCCGCCATCGGCGCGTCGCAGCCGGAACTCGATGTCGTAGGCCACGCGCCGGGCCACCGCGTCGTCATGGGCGGCGCGGCAGCGGGCGTAATCGCCGGGGTGCATCCGCTGCGCCCAGGGAAAGGCCAGTTCGGCGGCCATCGTGCGGCCCGTGTACTGCAGCCAACGCTGGTTGAACCAGATCGGCATGCCGTCGGCCGCCGACTGCCAGATCAGCGCTGGCGCGCCGTCGGCCATGGTGCGAAAGCGCGCCTCGCTGGCGCGAAGGGCCTGCTGCGCACGCACGCCGCTCGTCACATCGGTGTAGGTGCGTACCACGCTGTCGTCTTCGGCCCGGTGGGTCTGCACTTCGAGCACGATGCCGTCGCGCCGCACGCGCTGGTAACGCGGCGCCAGCGCGCGTGCTTCGCCATCCAGGAAACGGCTCAGGCCTTCGCGTCCGCCGGTTTCGATCCGGCCGAGGTCTTCACCGAAGTGGCCCTGCGATACCTGGTACAGCGTCAGCGCGTGCAGCGTCGGCAACGTCAGCATCAGCGACTCGGGAAGCTCCAGAAGTTCGAGAAAACGGCGGTTCCAGGTGTTGGTACGGCCCGACGGGTCGATGCTCAGCACGCCCTGCGACAGGTTGTCGAGCGCCACTTCCAGCACGTGTGACTTCTGCGCCAGCAACTCGCCGGTATGGCGCACCTGCTGCTCGGCCTGCTTCAGCGGGCTGATGTCCGAGAAAAGTCCCACCGCGCCCACCTTGCGGCCCGCGGCGTCGAAGATCGGCGTGGCATTGTTGTAGCACTGCACCTTGCTGCCGTCGGCGCGCGTCAGCGCGATCTCGTAACCTTCGGCGCGCCCCTGCGCACGCTCGGCCACGTGGTGGCGGAAGATGACTGCGTTGGCCTCATCGACGAAGGAATAGATGTGGCGGCCCATCAATTGCACCCGTGGCAGGCGCAGCATGCGGCACATGGCCGGGTTCGCGTCCGTCGTGCGCAACTGGTTGTCGATGAACCAGAAGCCCTGCTCGGTGTGCTCCTGCAGCAGCGAGAGCATGCGCTGCTTGTCGGCCAGTTCAGCCTCGACGGCGACGCGCCCGCTGATGTCGACATACAGCATGACGAAGCCGCCACCCGGCGTGGGGCTGCGGCGCATCTCGATGGTGCGGCCATTCGGGCGCACACGGTGAGTGACCGAGGGAGTGCCGTCGCCCAGCAGCGCCAGCCGGCGCATGGCCTCGGTCTCGGGATTGCAGGGACCGAACTCGCCGGCCCGCGCCATGCCGAGCATCAGGTCTTTCAGCAGCGCTCCCGGCAGCACCTGCCCGGCAACCACACCGCTGAAATCGAGGAAAAGCTGGTTCCAGGCCGTCAGCCGCAAGTCGGCGTCGAACACGCTGATGCCTTCACCGGCGTGGTCGAAAATCAGCTTCAGCAGCAGCGCGCTGCCGGTGGTGTTCGTGGCCGAACCCGGCACGCCACTGGACGATGTCATGGCCGTATTTTGCCGCTTGTGACGCGCAGGCCGTGGCGTCGCCTTTGCGGTATCCGGACGTTTTCGTCCAGGAGCGTGGGCGGCAAACAGGCCGCTGCGCCAACGAACGACAATCAGCCGGTGGACTACCCCGACTACAACCCCCAGATCGACACCCAGCCCCTCAGCGACACCGAGCTCGACGCGCTCGACAACCTGCTGCAGGCGCTGCCCGCCGACAACGCCATGAACATCGAGGGCATGGACGGCTACCTGACCGCGCTGCTCCTCGGCCCGCAACTCGTCTCGCGCCTGAAGAGCGCTGACTGGCTGCCCGCCGTGTGGGGCGGCGACGGCGAAGGCAGCGCGCCTTTCGCCAGCCAGAAGCAGCGCAAGCGCACGGCGCTGCTGGTGCTGCGCCACCTGCACGGCATCAGCCGGCAGTTGCGCGTCACCCCGGGCAGCTGGGAGCCGGTGTTCAGCGTGGCCGAGGTGAACGAGCGCGACCTCGTCGATGCCGAGGACTGGTGCGTCGGCTTCCTGCTCGCCGTGGCGCTGGACCCCGAGGCCTGGGCACCAGTCTTCGACGACCCCGAGCTCGGCCCGGCGCTGGTGCCGCTGGCGCTGCTGGGCGGTGACGAAAGCACGCTGAGCGAGGCCGACGCAGCCCGCCTGGCCGACCCCGAGGCGCGCGACGGCCTGAGCCGCGCGGTGGCCGACGCCGTCATCCTTCTGATGCAGGCGCGCCCGGCCTGAGAGGCCCGTCCGCAGCCAAGCGGTCACGGCAATTGCCGACCCGGCCGGGCGTTCTTGTCCTACCCGGGCGTGCCGGGTGCGAGCTTATGGTTGACGCAGGACTTCAAGGTCCCGCCCGCCGCAACACACATCCGCAGCGGGCTATCGTGCCGGCCCTTCCAATGCCGAACCTGCCGCAGGCTTCCACCCGCGCGGTGCGACATGGAATCGGCATCCTGCTACCCAGACCGAAGAGGAATCATCATGGACGCCAACTACGTTACACGCGACAAGCTGGGCATGTACTCCAGCGACACCAGCGGCCCCGGCCCTGAACTGATGGGCGCCGACACGCTGCTCGGCAACGACGTCTACAACAAGGACGGCGAAGACCTCGGCGACATCAAGGAATTGATGATCGACATGGCCTCCGGCCGCGTGTCCTACGCCGTGCTGTCGTTCGGCGGCCTGCTCGGCATGGGCGACAAGCTGTTTGCCGTACCCTGGGCCGCACTGAAGCTCGATACCGCCAACAAGCGCTTCACGCTAGACGTGCCGGAGGATGCACTGAAGAACGCGCCCGGCTTCGACAAGGACAAGTGGCCTTCGATGGCGGACAACAGCTGGGCAGCCGGCGTGCACAAGTTCTACGGCACGCCGTACAGCGAACGCTGAAACAGGTCACGGCGGCCGACTTAGGCTGCCGTGCCGGGCGGCGCTGCGTCATGCTGCGCCGCGTACGCAGCTTGCGCCTTTGCTGCGGCCGCTGCTCAGCGCCGCGCCAAAGGCAGCGTGACGACGAACCGGCTGCCAAGCCCGCTGCCCTCGCTGCTGGCGATCACCGCGCCACCAAACGCGTGCACCAGCGCACGCACCGCCGTCAACCCGATGCCCATGCCGACGCCGTTGAAGCCCAGCGCGGATGTGTCCTGCACGAAGGGCTGGAAAAGGTCGGGCAGCACCTGCGCGGTGATGCCGATGCCGGTATCGGAAACCGTCATCGTCAACGTGGCGGCGCCCAGCATCACCTGCAATTCGATTTCGCCGCCATCCGGGGTGTATTTCGAGGCGTTGTCGAGCAGGTTGCTGACGATCTGCAGCAAACCGGCCGCCTGCGCGTCCACCATGATCGCGCCAGCAGGCAGCAGCAATTGCAACTGCTGACGCCGTTCCTCCAGCGCCGGCCGGCAGTCAGCCACCGCGTGCGCGATCACGCCGGCCATGTCGATGACGTGCCCTGCCGGCGCGGTCTTGCCCGGTTTGTTGCGAGACACCTCCAGCACGTTCTCGACCAGGCGCGACATCTGGGTCACCTGCTCATCGACGATGGCCTGCACGCGCGGCAGCAGAGGCTCATCGGTGCTCCGGCGGCCGAGCATGGCCGTGGCGATACGTATGGGCGCCATCGGGTTGCTCAGTTCCTTGGCCACCACGGCCATGAACTCGGTCTGCCGCTGTTGCGCCTGCTCGGCGGCTTCCTTCAGTTCCTGCGCGTTGATGGCCGCCAGCACCAGTTGTTCGTTCACTTCGCGCAGCCGGGCATGATGAAGCTCGCGCTCGGCCAGTTCCATGCATGACGGCAACCTGGCCGGCGCTGCGCCGGGCGGGGGCTGGCGGACGAATCCGGCCGCCTCGGACCCGCCCTCTGGAACCCGCCCGTGGAAGGCGTGGCCGCCGGGCCGCAGCCGCTTGCTGGCGTACATCGCGGCGTCGGCGTGGGCGATGAGCATCACGGCGTCGGTGCCGTCGTCGGGAAAGATGCTGACGCCGATGCTCGCCGACAGTTTCAAGCCCAGATCACCGACGCCCGGCAGCGCGGCCAGCGCGGCCGTTATCTTGTCGGCCATCAGCCCGGCATCGGCGGGCCGCGAAACCTCGGTCAGCAGCACGACGAACTCGTCGCCGCCCCAGCGGCAGGCGGTGTCCGCCGCGCGTGTGCTCGCCACGAGGCAACTCGCCACCCGCCGCAGCACGTCGTCACCCACGACATGCCCGAACGCGTCGTTGATTGCCTTGAAGTTGTCGATGTCCACGAACAACAGCGCCAGCCGGCCGCCATGGCGCGTGGCCGACGCCATCGCCTGGTTCACCCGGTCGCGCAACAGCACCCGGTTCGGAAGTTGTGTCAGAGCGTCCAGTTCGGCAGCGCGCGTGGCATCGTCGAGCGCAATCATCGCGGTGGCGGCATCTGCCTGGCTGCGCAACCCGGACATGACCAGCTCTTCGTTCACCTCCAGCATCTGCGCGGCCTGGCTGCGCTGCACCTGAGTCTCGGCCACGACCACCTCTTGCAGCAGGCGCACCAGCACGGCGCGGGCGGCGTCGATCTTCTGCTGCACACGCGCCAGATCGCCCTCGGCGTCCGCTACCGGATTCGCGTAGCGATCGGCTTCTTCGCTCACTCTCGTGTCTCCGTCAGGCCCATCTCAACCATCGTGCACGTCGGCATCGGCGGCCAGCGGCAGGCTGCCCGGCTTCCGGGTCGGACGTCCGCCGAGCAGCCCTTCCTGGTCGGGCAGCATGTCGCCCACGCGGATGCCGTCGTCGTCGATGCTGTAGAGCCGCAATTCATGGGAATGCCGGCTGGCCCGCAGCTTGACCACGGCCAACACGCGCAGCAGCCGGCTTTCGACCTCGATGTAGCGCTGCACGATGATGGCATCTGTGAGGAAAGCCGCGCCGTAGGGGCTGAAGCGCAGGTCGGTATAGCGGTCTTCCAGCTCGGAGGTCAGCAACACGGTGACGCCCTCGCCGGCCAGCGCCGTCACCAGTCGCAGCAGGGACTCGCGGAAGTCGTCGCGGAAGGTGGGCGCCAGCGCGAGCTCGAAACCCGAGAGCGAGTCGATGACGACGCGGCTGGCATTCAGCCGTTTCACCTCGACCATGATCAGTTGCATCACTTCGTCGATCGACAGGTCGCTCGCCCGGCTGTCCACCAGGCCGACCTTGCCGTCTGCGATGAGGTCGATGAGTACCTGGTTGCGCGAGCGCCTCGGGTTCTGCTCGAAGGCAGCGATCACGCCCGTCTCGCCGCGCGACGCGCCTTCGGCCAGGAACGACGCCGCCAGGATGCTCTTGCCCGAGCCCGAAGGCCCGGCCACCAGCAGCGAATAGCCGCGCGGCAAGCCGCCGCCGAGCATGTCGTCCAGCCCCGGCACGCCCATCAGCAACCGGACATCATCGCCGTCCATCAGCGAGCTTGGCGCGGCAGAGGTGCGCGCCGGCGCATACAACTTGATGCCTGTCCTGTCGATGCGGAAGGTGAAGAGACCGGCCAACGTGGGCTGGCCGCGCATCTTCTTGACTTCGAGCTTGCGCACCATGGAGTTTCGCTGCACGCTCTGGCGCAGCCACAGCAGGCCGTCGGCGACGGTGAACACCGGATTGGCCTCGGTCTCGTTGAAATACTCGCCGATCAGGAAAGTCGTGGCCTGCCAGCTCGTCATCAGCATGCCCAATTGCTGCACGAACTGTTGCAGCTTGTTGTGCGAGTCGCCGTCCTTCGCGCTGGCCTGCACGACCGAGCGGAACGAGTCGACGAACACCAGGCCCGGGCTCAATTGCAGGACTTCATCGACGATGCGCTTGAGCACGCGGTCGAGGTTGCCAGCCATCGCGTCTTCAGACAGGTTGATGAAGCGCACACGGTGGTTGATGGCCTCGCTGTCGAAGAAGTCGAACTGTTGCTGGTAACGCAGCATCTTCAGCGGCGGCTCGCCGAGCACGGTGAAGTAGATCGCCGGCCGCTCGGCGGTGGCCAGCGCAAACATCATCTGGTGCGCCAGCGTCGTCTTGCCGCAGCCCGGCGGCCCGGCAATCAGGTTGAATGAAAACTCGGGCAGGCCGCCGCCCAGCACTTCATCCAGGCCAGGCACTCCGGTGGCCAGGCGGTTGATGGTGACTTTGCTGATCATGTCGAAGGTTCCTTGGCGCGCGGTGTGCCCGCATAGTCTGCCCACACCGGGCGTAGCAGGCGTTCGGTCAGTGAAGGCCCGACCAGGCTGGCGAGCAGATCGTGAAAGGTCTGAAAGAGCGCGCTGCCGGCCCGCAACGCCTCTGCCCGGTTTTGCAGCACCAGCGCGGACATCAAGAGCCGGGTGTCAATGGCGACGTCGATGCCTTCAGGCGGGCCCGGCATCCAGGAATAGACGGCCCGGCTCAGGTGCAGGCTGCGTCGGTAAAGCGCGACCACGCCGCGCCGGCCGATGATCGGCGAAAGGGCTTCTTCGATCTCGGCCCACAGCGCGCCTACCGTCTTGGCAATCTGCGCGACATCCGCATCTTCTCCGACCCGGTACGCCAGCGGCGAGGCTGAGATGAGGTTGTCTGGACTGTCCATCAGGAAACGTCGCTCATCTCTGGGTGTGGTTTGTCCGATAGTACGTCCGATGCCGAGCAAAGGCCCGAACCCGTTCGGGCTCGGCCGTCGGCGCCGACCGGCAACGCCGCCACAGCCGCCGTCCGGATCGCACTCATTGTTCCCGCGTTTTTGAACTGGCCGACCACAAAGCTCAACAACAGGCGCGATGCATCGGGCCCGCCGCTGTCGCTGAAGGCCTGGCCAGACGCGCCACCGCTCCAGGCATGGCCCAGCCGCTCCACCTCGATCAGCCTGGCCACCGTGCGTGCGCCGCTCTTGCGATCGCCAACGTAGTCGCACACGCTCATCGGGTATCGCTGACCGCGCTGCACGCTGCGCGGGGCGGTGGCATGCGCACCGGCGGCGGCGGCCCACAATTCGGCGCAGGCCCGGCCGTTGCTGGCGTCGACGACGGTGTCGATACGCCCCTGGATCACCAGCAAGGGCGGCCAGGGGTGTGCCGGAGCGGGATGCGGCACAGGCGCGGCAAGGCGCCGGCCGCGCATCGCACGCAGCGCGGTGATCGTCGAAAACGCGGCGCCGGGCGGCACGCCGGAATGCATCACCACCGCCTTGAATCGCTCAGCGTGACGAGTGGCCAGCAAGGCGGCCATGCTGGCCCCGGCCGAGAGGCCCGCCACCGCCAGGCGACTGCGGTCCACCGGGTGGCGCTGGCAGACCTGGTCGACCGCGTTCATGATCAGATCGACCTCGGCCCAGGCACGGCCCGAGCGTGTCTCGAACCAGTTCCAGCAGCCCTGTGAATTGGCCTGGCGGCTTTGCTCCGGATAGAGCACGAAGAAGCGCTGTTGCGCTGCCAGCCGGTTCATGCGCGTGCTGAGCGCGAAGGCCTCGGCCGTCTGCCCGCAGCCATGCAACATCACCAGCAAAGGCAGCCGCTCGCCCGGCAGCAGGCCGGCGGGCCGGTAGACGTGAAAACCGCGCGAGCCACCGGCGCCTGCCGCCAAACCCTGCAGCCAGTCACCCCGGGGCGCGACCGATCTGGCCGCCTTGGCGGGTGGCCGTGGGAGCGGCCGGCTGGCGGGCTTCAACGCCCTGGCCTTGATGGGCCGGGTCGCCGCCTTGCGAGGTACTTTCAGCTTCGGTGCTTTCAGCGCCCGCACCAGGGCGCGGCTGCCCGTGCGCACGGCTTGCCGGTTCAGAGCCTTCAGGCCGCGGCTGAATGCCCGGGCCCAGCTTGCAGCGAGCGTTCTTTTTGCCATGTTTCCCATTCTGTGCGCTGGCCGGCCACGGCCATACTGGAACGCTCTAGGTGTGTGCAAATTGCAGCGGGGCGCGCGTTGTGTCTGATAACGCACAGACCACGCGCTGCGCCGCTGCTAGCTTCTGTCCCCCCGATGAAGCCCGCCGCCCCCGTTCCCTCCCCTGTTCCAGCCCAAGCCCCCGCAGCCTTGGCGCAGCCGACACCGCCTGAACTCATGCTGTCGGGCGCATGGACGGCCCTCGGCATGGGCCGCGACATCCAGCGCCAGTTGGCAGATCTCCGCCTGCCTGCCGGCACGCACGCCGTGGCCGACGCCAAGCACATCACCGCACTCGACACCGCCGGAGCCTGGGTGCTGCACAAGTTGCTGCTGAGCCTGCACCGCGACGGCGGCAGCGCGGTGCTGCTAGGCCTGGCGCCCGGTTTCGGCAAGCTGCTGGCCGTTGTCGACGAACAGGCTCGTGCGCGTGCCCTGCACCCGCCGCCGCCCGCCAGCCCGGCGCCGGGCATGCTGCACCGGCTGGGGCGCGCCACCACCGACGTGCTGGAAGAGGTCGTGGCCCTGCTCAGCTTCGTCGGCCAGAGTGCCGGCGCGCTGGTGGGTTGCGTGCGCCACCCTTCCCGCATGCGCTGGCGGCCGATGCTCTTCAACATCCGCACGGCGGGCTTCGACGCCCTGCCCATCGTCGGCCTGCTGTCCTTCCTGCTCGGCATCGTCGTGGCCTACCAGGGCGCTGACCAGTTGCGCCAGTACGGCGCCAACATATTCGTGGCTGATCTTGTCGGCGTGTCGATGCTGCGCGAGTTCGCGCCGCTGATCACCGCCATCATCATCGCCGGCCGTTCGGGTTCAGCCTACGCCGCGCAGATCGGCACCATGGCCGTCACCGAGGAAATCGATGCCCTGCGCACCCTGGGCATTCCGCCGCTGGAACTGCTGGTGCTGCCCAAGCTGCTGGCACTGCTGATCGCACTGCCGCTGCTGACGGTGTTCGCCGACGTGCTGGGCGTCTTCGGTGGCATGCTGATGGCGCGCGCGCAGCTCGACGTGAGCTACAACGATTTTCTCGACCGCTTCTTCAAGGCGGTCAGCCTGAGCACGTATGGCGTGGGGCTGGCGAAGGCGCCGGTGTTCGCGGTGATCATCGCCCTGGTCGGCTGTTTCCAGGGTTTCCGCACCCGAGGCGGCGCCGACAGCGTGGGCCGGCAGACCACCCGCAGCGTGGTGCAGTCCATCTTCCTGGTGATCGTCGCCGACGCGGCGTTCTCGGTCGTCTTCAGTCTGCTGGATCTCTGACATGGGCATCGACGAACGCCGCAATGATGCCGTCATCCAGGTCGAACAGGTGTCGACCCGCTTCGGCACGCACGTCGTGCACGACGGCCTGGACCTGAGCGTGCGGCGCGCCGAGATCTTTGCGCTGGTGGGCGGCAGCGGTTCGGGCAAGTCAACGCTGCTGCGCGAGATGATTCTGCTGCAGCGGCCCGACTCGGGTTCCATCCGCGTGCTGGGCGTGGAGTTGAAGGCACTCGACGAGGACGCCGACGAGGCCAAGGCACTGCGCCAGCGATGGGGCGTGATGTTCCAGCATGGCGGGCTGTTCGGCTCGCTGACGGTGCTGGAAAACATCGGCCTGCCGATGCGCGAGCACACCGTACTGGACGACGCGCTGATCGACGAGATCGCGCTGGCCAAGCTGCAGATGACCGGGCTGGCCGCCGAGGTGGGCGCTCTCTACCCGGCCGCACTCAGCGGCGGCATGATGAAGCGCGCCTCGCTGGCACGTGCGCTGGCGCTCGATCCCGAGTTGCTGTTTCTCGACGAACCCACCGCGGGTCTCGACCCGGTGAGCGCGGGCGGCGTCGACGATCTGGTGCGCACGCTGCGCGACCAACACGGACTGACCATCGTGATGATCACGCACGACCTCGATCTGCTCTGGCAGACCACCGACCGCGTGGCCGTGCTGGCCGACGGCCGGGTGCAGGGCGTGGGCTCGATGGCCGAGCTGTCCCTGATGCAACACCCCGCCATTCGGCCGTTCTTCGACGGCTCGCGGGCTCGCTCCGCGGTCGCGGCGCATGCCGATGTGCCGGCTGGCTCTTCCACTCCTGAACCCGCCGCGGAGGCCCCATCGAAACCAAAGTGAACTACGCCATCGTCGGCGCCTTCGTGCTCGTGCTGGGCGCCCTGATGGTCGCCGGACTGTTGTGGCTGGCCTCGGGTGGCGCACACCAACCGCAGTACGACCTCTTCCTGGCCATCGAGGACGAGTCGGTGGCCGGCCTGAGCGTGAACGCGCCGGTCAAGTTCAACGGCGTCGACGTCGGCAAGGTGCGGGACATCAAGCTCGACCCTGCCCGCCCCGAACGCGTGCGCCTGCTGTTCGCCATCGAACGCGGCACGCCGATCAAGGTGGACACCGTGGCCGTGCTGAAGACGCAGGGCCTGACCGGCATCGCCTACGTGGAACTCAGCGGCGGCAGCAATGACGCGGCCACCCTGATCACGGTGGCACCCGAACTCTACCCGGTGATCCTCACGAAACCCTCGCTGAGCACGCGGCTGGAGAACGTGCTGACCGCGGTGCTGTCGAAGATGGACCAGACCAGCGGCAACATCGATGCCTTGCTGAGCGAGGCCAATCAGGAGGCCGTGCGCTCGACGCTGGCCGACGTCGCTTTGCTGGCGCGGACGATGGCGGCGCGCAAGGACACGCTGGACGCCGGCATCACCGATGCCGGCCGCACGCTGGCGCTCGGCGCCCGCGCAGCCGCGAAGCTCGGGCCGGTGATCGACGATTTCGGCCGCAGCGCCGCCGCACTCACCGACATGGGCACGCAGACGGCACTGACCAGCCGCAGCGCCGGCGAGACGGTCGACCGTGTCGGAGCCGACCTGCAGCAATTCACCGCCGACACTCTGCCAGAGCTGCAGGGCCTGATGAGCGAAATGCGGGAGCTGTCGGCGTCATTGCGGCGCCTCACCGAGCAGACCGAAAGAAACCCGGCCAGCCTGCTGTTCGGCCAGAGCCCGGTGCCGCCCGGACCAGGAGAAACCGCCAGATGACCGGGACCGCCATGACGACGAATTACCCAGATTGCCTGTGCACGGTCGGCCGCCGTGTTGCCGCCGCCCTGCTGCTGACGCTGGTTGGCGGCTGTGCCGGGCTGCTGCCGAAGGCGCCTGCGCCACCGGCGTTCTATGCGCTGGAAGGCTTGCCCGTCTTGCCTGCGCCGGCCCGGCCGAAGCCTGCCGCGACGGCGCCCACGCTGCTCGTCGACCCGCCTCGCGCCGCCGGCGGCTACGACAGCAAGCGCATCATCTATCTGCGCAAGCCGCTGCAGCTGGAGTACTACGCGCACAGCGAATGGATCGACACACCGGCGCGCCTGCTGGCGCCAATGCTGGTGACTGCCGCATCGCGCACAGGCGCTCTTGGTGCCGTGACGCTGTCCCCTGGCAGCGCCGCGAGCGACCTGCGGCTGAGCACCGACTTGCTGCGTCTTCAGCACGACTTCAGTAGCTCGCCCAGTCAGGTTCACTTCACGCTGCGCGCCAGCCTGGTCGACAGCAAAACACGCCGCGTGCTGGCAGAGCGCCAGTTCGAGCACAGCGTGGCAGCCGGCAGCGAAGACGCCTACGGTGGCGTCGTGGCGGCCAACCGGGCGGTGCAGGCCGTGCTGAACGAACTGACCGAGTTCGTCGCCGAGGCGGCCGGGCGCTGGCCCGTGCCCGCATCGGCAGGCCAGGCAGACGGCCGCCCGGCGCGGTGAGCGCGATTGATCACAACTTGCTGTGCGCGGCCACGGTGGCGTCTGGCGCGGCGCGGCGGGAGCCGAAGCGGTTCGCGTAGACCCAGGTGAATTCGGCGCCCAGCAGGAAGATCTGCGCCGAGTAGTAGACCCAGATCAGCACCACCACCAGAGAGCCGGCGGCGCCGAAGCCCGAGGTGACGCCACTGCGCCCGATGTACAGGCCGATGGCGTACTTGCCGGCGACGAACAGCGCTGCGGTGACCATCGCGCCGATCCAGACGTCTTTCCAGTGCACGCTGGCGCGTGGCATCACGCGGTAGATCAAGGCGAACATGGCGGCCACCATCAGGAAGCTGACCACCGCGCTGGTGGCCGTGGCCATGCGCACCCAGTCGCCGAACATCGGGTTCCACAGCCGCTCGATCGAGGCCAGCATGGCGCTGACCACCAGCGACACCATCAGCAGGAAGCCGATGGCCAGGATCATGCCGAACGACAGCAGCCGCGTGCGCACCAGCGCGAACCAGCCCTTCGAATGGGCGTCGGCGGGCACACGCCAGATGCGGTCGAGCGCGTCCTGCAGTTCGCCGAACACCGTGGTGGCGCCCACCAGCAGCAGCAGCACGCCGAGCAGCGTGAGCGCCGATCCCTCCGCCGGCCGGTGCACGCTGACCAGCAGGTCCTGCACCGCGCCGGCGCCAGCGTCGCCCATCAGCTTGCTGAGCTGGGCCTGGATCTCGCCGCGCGCGGCTTCTTCGCCGAAGGCAATGCCCGCCACCGAGACCACGATCAGCAGCAGCGGCGCCAGCGAGAACATCGTGTAATAGGCCAGCGCCGCGCCCATGCTGGGCACGTAGTCGTCCAGCCAGGAGTGGGCGACCTGCTTGACCAGGCTCCAGTAGGTGAATTTTTCGGGTGGCATGCGGCGGCGGAGTAGCGAGCGACACGATATCGCAGCGGCGACCAACCGCTTCGTGCCCTGGCCCACAGTCGCGCGGTGTGCTCCTACAGGCACGCGCGGCGGCACCCGAGGCGGCGCAATGCGGACCGAAGTCATCATTGACAAGTTGCGTTGACGCGCAATGCCGACCCCAGCCATCGACGAATGAACACAGAGATCCGGAAACACACAACCGCTGCAAGTCGCCGCTGGCGGCTGGCTGGCGGCGCCACGACGGTGCTGGTGCTGGCTCTGACAGGCGGCTTCGCATGGGGTGAAGCTGCTGGCTGGCCCTGGCTGGCCGCGCCTCTGGAGCGCGCCCTGTCCCGCATGCTGGACCGTCCCGCGTCCCTGGGCGCCGGCAGCCAGGCCGATGCCGGCGCAAACACCCCGCTGCGCGTGAAGCTGCTGGGCGGCCTGCGGCTGCAGACACCTCGGCTGGAAATCGCCGCTCCGACCTGGAGCCAGGCGCCCTGGACACTGCGCGCCGACGACGTCGTGCTCGAGTTGCGCTACATCGACCTCTGGCGCGCCAGCCGCGGGCAGCCGCTGCGCGTTGCGCGCCTGCAGGCACGCACGCTCGACGGCCACCTGGAACGGCTGGCCGATGGTCGCGCCAGCTGGCTTTTCGCGCCCGCGTCGAAGGCGCCCGACGCAGAGCGCATGCCCACGCCGCGCTTCGATCAGTTGCAGGTCGACAGTGGCACGCTGAACTACCTGGACCTGCTGCTCGAAGCCAGGGGCGAGGCGCAGTTCTCGATGGCGGATGGCGAAACTCCGGCCGCACTGTCGGCTGCACTGCCCTCCGCATCTGCCGCATCGGGCACAGCCGCCGGCGCCGCGCCATCCCGCGCAGTACCGGTGTTCACGCTGCAGGGCAGCGGACACTATCGCGGCCGTCAGGTGAATATTGAATTTGCCTCCACTGGCGTGCTGCCCTGGGTGGCCGACGAAGAGCCGGCCATCGCCGTGCCGCTGACGCTGAAGGCCCGGATCGGCCGCGCCAGCCTGTCGTTCCAGGGCAGCGCCATCGATGCATTCGGGCTGAGCGGGCTGAAGGGCCGCTTCAGCGTCGACGGGCCTTCGCTGGCCGCCGTCGGCGACCCGTTCGGCGTGACCCTGCCGACTACCACTGCATTCCATACCGAAGGTGAACTGAACAAACAGGGCGGCACCTGGCGCGTGGCCGTGCGCAGCGCCACGGTGGGGCTGAGCCGCCTCGACGGCGACTTCGCCTATATGGCCGACCGCAGCCCGCCGCTTCTGACGGGCCGGCTGGGCGGCCCGCGGTTGATGCTGGCCGACCTCGGGCCAGCGATCGGGACGACCGCGCTGGAGCCTGCGGCCAGCACTGCAAGCGCGGCGTCTTCGGCCACGTCCTCGTCCGCACCGGGCAAAGCCGCCGTGGCCGCCCGACAGCGCAAGAAGCAGGGCAAGGTGCTGCCGGCCCGGCCTTTCGACCTCGCCTCGCTGCGCGTCATGGATGCCGACGTCAGGATCGACATCGACGAAGCCGACCTCAACACAAAACTGCTGCGGCCGCTGCACCCGCTGCAGGGCCGGCTGACGCTGACGGCCGGCGTGCTGACCCTGGGCGCTCTCGACGCCCGCACCGCCGGCGGCCGCATGACCGGCGATGTGAAGCTCGACGGCCGAGGGTCTCTGGCGCTGTGGAACGCCGACCTGCGCTGGGACGGCATCCGGCTCGAACAGTGGCTGCGTCAGCCGCGCGCCGAAGGCGCTCCGCCCCTCGTCTCGGGGCGGCTCGGCGGCCGCGCCGTCGTCGAGGGGCAAGGCATCTCAACAGCCGCCATCCTGGCCACGCTGAAGGGCACGGTGAACACCGAACTGCGCGACGGTTCGGTGTCGCACCTGCTCGTCGAGGAGGCCGGCATCGACCTCGCCGAAAGCCTGGGTCTGCTCATCAGGGGCGACGACGCGCTGCGGGTTTCGTGCGCGGTGGCCGACCTGCAAGCCCGGGAAGGCGTGCTGCGGCCACGCGTGATGGTGATCGACACGACCGACTCCACGGTCTGGGTGGACGGTTCGCTGTCGCTGGCGAGCGAGGCGCTGGACCTGCGTGCGGTGGTCAGCCCGAGAGACTTCAGTCCACTCACCCTTCGCACGCCGCTGCGCGTTACCGGAAGTTTCTCCAAGCCAGAGGTCTCGCTGGACAAGGGGCCGCTGGCAGCCAAGCTGGCCGGCGCCGTCCTGCTGGCGCTCGTCAACCCGCTGGCGGCGCTGCTTCCCTTCATCGACCTGGGCAACGCCAGAGCAGCCGAAAGCGGCAGCGAGGGCTGCCGCAGACTGGTGCAGCGTGCCGCCAAGCCCGCCGCGCCCGCGACCAGGGCGCCGGTTTCCAACTCGAGGATGCGACCATGACACGCATCCTCGCCGCCTATGCCGCCACCCTTGTATTGGTGGTGGCGCTCGACCTGCTGTGGCTGGGCCTGATCGCCAGGCCGATGTAACAGCAGGGCATCGGGCATCTGATGGCAAACCGGCCGAACCTGCCGGTGGCCGTGCTGTTCTACTTTGTCTATGCCGCCGGCCCGATGGTTTTCTCGCTTGCCGCGCAGGGTTCGACTTCGGGCTGGCGGCCCACGCTGCAGGCCGCCGCGCTGTTCGGCTTCTTCGCCTATGCGACCTATGACCTGACCAACCTGGCCACTCTGAAGAACTGGCCTGCCGGCCTGTCGATGATCGACATCGCCTGGGGCGTGTTCGTCAGCACGGCGTCGGCGGCGGCCGGCCGGGCGACCTGGATGGCCATGTCTCGCCCTGAATGAGTCCGAACAGCTGACGCTCAGGCCGGCCCGAGCATGCGCCGCGGGTCGATCCAGAGATCGAAGTCTGCCGCCGCCACGCCGCCCACCGACAGTGCGGCTTCGCGCAGCGTCTGGCCATGACGCTGGGCATGTTTGGCGATGGCCGCGGCACGGTCGTAGCCGATGTGCGGCACCAGCGCGGTCACCAGCATCAGGCTGCGACCCAGCAGTTGTTGCGTGCGGTCACGGTCGGCCTCGATGCCGGCCACGCACCAGACGGTGAAGCTCGTCATCGCACCGGTCAGCAACTGCAGGCTGTCGAGCATGTCGAGCACGATGAGCGGCTTGTAGACGTTCAGCTCGAACTGCCCCTGGCTGGCTGCGAAGCCGATCGCCACATCGTGCCCCATCACCTGAGCGCACACCATCGTCAGCGCTTCCACCTGCGTGGGATTGACCTTGCCCGGCATGATCGAGCTGCCGGGCTCGTTTTCCGGCAGCCGCAGTTCGCCCAGACCGGCACGCGGGCCGCTGCCCATCAGCCGGATGTCGCAGGCGATTTTCGTCAGCGCCACCGCCAGCGTGCGCAGCGCGCCGTGCAGGCCGACCAGCGCCTCATGGCCGGCCATCGCGGCAAAGTGGTTGGCCGTCATCTGGAAGGGCGCGCCCAGCCGCGCCGCCAGCACAGCGGCCACGCGCGCCCCGAACTCGGGGTGGGTGTTCAGCCCGGTGCCCACCGCCGTGCCGCCGATGGCCAGTTCGTGCACTGCAGGCAAGGCCCGCAGCAGGCCCGCCTGGGCGATGGCGAGCATGGCATCGTAGCCGCCGAATTCCTGGCCCAGCGTGACCGGGGTGGCGTCCTGCAGATGAGTGCGGCCGATCTTCAGCACATCGGCAAACGCGGTGGCCTTGGCCCGCAGCGCCTGGCGCAGGGCATCCAGCGCCAGACACAAGGGCTGCGCTGCGCCGATCACGGACAGGTGCATGGCGGTGGGAAACACATCGTTGGAAGACTGGCCGAGATTGACCTGATCGTTCGGGTGCACGAGGCGCGCGCTGCCGAGCCCGCCGCCCAGCGCCAGCGACGCCAGATGCGCAATCACCTCATTGACGTTCATGTGGCTCTGCGTGCCCGAGCCGGTCTGCCACACCGAGAGCGGAAACTCGGCGTCGAACTCGCCCGCCGCCACCCGCGCCGCCGCCGCCGCGATCGCTGCGGCCACGCTGCGGTCGAGCAGACCAAGTTCCGCGTTCACCTCGGCCGCCGCGCGCTTGACCTGCGCCAGCGCGTGCACCACCGGCAAGGGCATGCGCTGGCTGCCGATGGCGAAAAAGCGCCGGCTGCGCTCGGTCTGCGCCGCCCACAAGGCCGTGGCGGGCACCTCGATGGGGCCGAAGCTGTCGGTCTCGGTGCGGGTGGAAGGCTGATTCATGCGGGCTCCTCGGCACGTCGTGCAATGGCTGCGCCTCCGAAGGGGCTGCAGCCGTGAGACCAGCATCGGCGGGCCGCGCTGCCGGGTCTGTCTGCCTTCGCACAGACGCTGACGATGGGCCCGATCAGGCTGCACTCACGCTGCCGAAATCGGCTGGCACGAATTGATTCGACGCCACGCGGGGAACCCGCCTAAAAAAAGGAAAATCTCATGGAAAAGACCGATCCACCAGAATCGTTCGGGGTCTTCAAACCGGTCGGGCACATCGTGATGGCATTTCGCAGCACGGCCGACCAGCAAGGCGCCGCACAGGCGCTGGCGGAGCTGGGCTTCGCGGCCTCGGCGCTGACTCGCTACACACCGGGCGAGATGTTGGCACAGGTGGATCGCGAACTGCCCGGCGCCAGCGCGCTGGCATCGATCGGCCAGGAAATGAACCTGATCAAGGCGCACCGGGCTTTGGCCGAGAGTGGCTGCAGCTTCCTCGTCGTGCATGTGCCCGACGAAGCGAGTGCGGAGCACGCCGCTGCCGTCGCGAAGAGCGGCCGGGCCATCGCCGCGCAGCGTTACGGCCGCTTCATCATCGAAGAGCTGATCGACACGGTGCCAGGCGCCGCGCAGGTCTTCGAGTCCCCCGACCGTGGCCTCGATCTGGGCATCCCGCACGTGGCGACACGGTGAGGCCTGGAGCGCGGCGCGGGCGTGGCGGCCCGTTGGTGCGCTTGCGCACAGACGATGCCTGCCCGAAGTGAGAAATTGCGACGGTAAAAGCCTGTGCTCCAAGCTCCTCACGGTCCGCTGAGGCTGTCGAGCCAATCCCTGCCGATTCCACTGCGTCAACCGAGGTCGCCATCAGCATGTACTTTTCAGGCATCGGCAAAGCCACACCCGACGCGCGCTACACCAAGGCAGAGTGTCTCGATGCGTTCCGGCAGTCCGACTGGTTCGCCCGTCTGGACAAACGCTCGCACTGGATCGCGCAGACCGTGCTGCAGCGTGACAACGGCATCGAAGCGCGCCGCCTGGCCGTCGACACGCTGGCCGAGGTGTTCACGATCGACCCGAACACGCTGGCGCGGCGTTTCCTGACGCATGCACCCGCGCTGGCCACGCAGGCCGCCTGCCGCGCGCTGTCGCGAGCCGGGCTGGAGCCTGGCGCCATCGATGCCGTCATCGTCAGCACCTGCACCGGCTATGTGTGCCCCGGCCTGTCGGGCCACGTGGTGGAACGGCTGGGCCTGCGTGCCGATGTGATGGCCTTCGATCTGGTGGGCCAGGGCTGCGCGGCGGCGCTGCCCAACCTGCAGCTCGGCTACGCGCTGCTGCTCTCGGATGCCTGCGAAAACGTGCTGTCGATCTGCGTCGAGGTGAGCAGCGCGGCGATGTACCTCGACGATGACGCCGGTGTGCTGATCAGCGCATGCCTGTTCGGCGACGGCGCCGGCGCTGCGGTGCTGACGCGCCAGCGGCGGCCCGAAGGGCGTCATGTCGAATGGGTCGACAGCAGCTCGCTGATCGACCCGGAAGAGCGCAAGGCGCTGATGTTCGAACAGCGTGACGGCATGCTGCGCAACGTGCTGACGCGCGGCGTGCCGCTGCTGGCCGCCGACCATGCGCACCGCGTGCTGGGCACCGTGCTCGGGCGCGCCGGGCTGCACAGTGGTGACATCAGCGCCTGGATCATGCATGCCGGAGGGCGCGATGTGCTGCTGGCGCTGGCGCGGCGCTTCGAGCTCGGCAACGAAGACTTCCGGTACAGCGCCGCCATGCTGCGCGAGTACGGAAACCTGTCGAGCGCTTTCGTCTACTTCGTGCTCGAAGCCGCGCTGGCCGACAACGCCGCCGGCGGCTGGTGGTGGCTGTCGTCGTTCGGCGCCGGCTTCAGTTGCCACGGCGCCTTGCTGAAGGTGCAATGATGGTAGCGACACGACGCGTGGAGGCAGAAACGCTGGACGGCCTGGTCGAAACCGACCCGGCGGCGCAGCGCTCACGGCGCGACCTCCAGCGCGTGCACCTGGCCATGGGCACCCGGAGCATCCTGTTGCGCGGCCTGCGCGACTTTTCGCCCTTCGCGACTGCGCGGCCGGCAACGTGCCTGCGCATCCTGGAACTCGGTGCGGGTGACGGCAGCCTGATGCTGGGCGTGGCGCGCGAATTGGCGCCCGCATGGCCCGCAGTGGAGCTGACGCTGCTCGACCGCCAGGCGCTGGTCGGCCAGGCCACCGTGGCGAGCTATGCCGCGCTCGGCTGGACCGCCGTGCCGATGGTTGCCGATGTGCTGGACTGGGCGGCCGCGCCAGCCGCTGACGGCGCGCGGGGGGCCGCGCCGCCGCGCTGGGACCTGATCGTCACGAGCCTCTTTCTGCACCACTTCGAAGGCAAGGCACTGGAGCGTCTGGTGGCTGCGATCGCCGGGCGCGGCGACCGCTTCTTCGCCTTGGAACCGCGCCGTGCGTGGTTGGCGCTGGCCGGCAGCCATCTGGTCGGCGCGCTCGGTGCGAACTCGGTGACGCGCCGGGACGCCGTGACCAGCGTGCACGCCGGTTTTCGCGGCCACGAGCTGACAGCGCTGTGGCCGGCGCGCGGCGGCGACTGGTGGCTGCGCGAGTTTTCAGCGGGCGCCTTTAGCCACTGCTTCAGTGCCGAGCCGGCGCGCACCACATGACGACTTCCGCCACACAAGTGACATTCGACGTCGTCATCGTCGGCGCAGGGCCGGCCGGTTCGGCGGCGGCCATCCTGCTGGCGCGCGCCGGCTGGTCGGTGGCGCTGGTGGAGAAGCAGCGTTTCCCGCGCCGCAAGGTCTGCGGCGAGTGCATTGCGGCCAGCAACCTGCCCTGGCTCGAAGCCCTGGGCGTGGGCGATGCAGTCTCCGCCAGCGCCGGCCCCGAGTTGCGCCAGGTGCTGCTGTTGCGTGGCGAGCACGAAGTCCGCGCCGGCCTGCCGGCCGCCGCCCACGCCGTTCACCGCTGGGGCCGCGCGCTCGGCCGCGAGACGCTCGACACACTGCTGCTCGAACAGGCCCGTGCCGCCGGCGCCACCCTATTCCAGCCGTGGTCGGTGTTGGCCATCCGAGGGCAGGCCGGCGCCTGGCGCTGCGATTTGCGGGCTGTGGAAACCACCACCCACCTGACACTGAACAGCCCGCTGGTGATCGACGCGCATGGTTCCTGGGAGGCGCTGCCGCAGGGCCGCATCGGGCCGCGACCGGCGCGTGCCGCGTGCGACCTGTTCGCCTTCAAGGCCAACTTCACGGGCGCCGCGCTGGCCGCCGGCGAACTGCCGGTGCTGGCACTGGACGGCGGCTACGGCGGCATGGTGCTCGCCGGCAACGGCGAGACCACCGTGGCCTGCTGCGTGCGCAGCGACCGCCTCGATTCGCTGCGGCGCGCCGCGCCAGGGGTGCGTGCCGGTGACGTGGTGCAGGCCTGGCTGGAGCGTGAGTGCCGGGGCGTGCGCGACACGCTGCGTGGCGCCAACCGCAGCGGGCCGTGGCTGGCATCCGGGCCCATCGCGCCGGGCATCCGGGTGCAGGCTGACGGCGGGCCGTTCCGCATCGGAAACGCCGCCGGCGAGGCACACCCGATCCTTGGCGAGGGCATGAGCATGGCGCTGCAGTCGGCCGGGCTGCTGTGCGCCGAGTTGCTGGCCGCCGCGCCGCCCGGCGGGCTGGGCAGCACGGCTTGGCAACACACAGTGGGCCGCGCCTATGCCTTGCACTGGCGCGCGCAATTCACGCCGCGCCTGCGGCTGGCGGCGGCCTTCGCGCAAGTGGCGATGCGGCCGCGCACCGCAGCGCTGCTGATGAAAATGGCCGGCCGCTGGCCGGGCCTGCTGACGCGCGGCGCCGCATGGGGCGGCAAGGTGCGCTGCGCCGTCGACCCGACGATGTTCGACAGGCCGCACGCGCAGCCAACGGTGTGGAACAGGGACGCTGGTGCGGCGGCCGTTCGTGTGGCGGGGCAGGCCACTTGATGCACCGGTCGCCACATTCTTTGACAGATGACCCGGCGAGACCGCCCAGGAAGGATCCGAGATGACCACGACCCACGAACGACTGTGCGCCATTCTGCTGAAGGACTTCAAGGTCGACGCCGCGGCGCTGGCGCCGGAGGCGGCGCTCGAAAGCCTAGGCATCGATTCCCTGGGCACGGTGGAACTGCTGTGGAACGTCGAGGACGTCTTCAAGATCAAGCTGCCCGCCGAGCCGGTGCCGCTTCTGACGTTGGGCGACGTCGTGCGATATATCGACTCGCTGGGGGCATTGCAGGGCGGCGACGCCGCAGGCGCCACGCTGGCACCGGCGGCATGAGGAGGGTAGCGGTCACGGGCATCGGCGTGGTTTCACCCCTGGGCAACAGCGTGGCCGAGGTGTGGGCGAACGCTGTCGCCGGCCGCTCCGCCGTGCACCGGCTGGAGGCACCCTTCGCCGGCCGCCTGGCAGCGCCGCTGGCGGCGACGGCGAACTTCCACGGTGCAGAGCATTTCGACGGGCCGCGCCTGCGCATGCTGGACCGCTGCAGTCAGTTCGCCCTGTTCGCGGCGAACCAGGCCATGAAGGACGCCGACAGCGCGTTTTCAGTGGCCGGCAGCGCTGCCGACCGCGAGCGCGCCGGCATCTTCATCGGCACCGGGATGGCCGGCTCGCTGAGCATGGACGACGGGTACCAGACGCTGTACGGCGCAGGCTCCGACCGCATCAAGCCCTACACCATCCTGCTGGGCATGCACAACGCGGCGGCGGCCTGGATCGGCATCGAGCACGGCTTTCGCGGCCCCAACCTGACCTATTCGACGGCCTGTTCGTCCGCAGCGGTGGCGATCGGCGAGGCCTGGCGGCGGGTCGCCGGTGGTGAACTGGACATCGCGATTGCCGGCGGCAGCGAAGCACCGCTGTCGTGCGGGTCGATGAAGGCGTGGGAGGCGCTGCACACGCTGGCGACCGTCGATACGAACAACGCGTCGGCCTCCTGCAAGCCCTTCGCGAAGAACCGCAACGGCATGGTGCTGGCCGAAGGCGCGGCCTGCCTGGTGCTGGAACCTTGGGACGACGCGCGGGCGCGCGGGGCCTTCGTGCACGGCGAGTTGCTGGGCTGCGGACTGTCGAACGACGGCAGCCACATCACGCAGCCCAGCGTGGCGGGGCAAGCGGCCACCATGCGGGCGGCGCTGCGCGCAGCCGGGCTCGACGCCGCGCAGATTGACGCGATCAATGCACACGCCACCGGCACGCAGGCCAACGACCGCGCCGAGACGGCCGCCATCAAGGCCGTGTTCGGCGCGCGCGCCGGGCAGATCCCGATCAGTGCCACCAAGTCGATGCACGGCCATCTGCTGGGTGCCGCCGGGGCGCTGGAATGCGTGCTGACGCTGCTGGCGTTGCGGCACGGCGTGGCCCTGCCGACGCTGCACCTGGACCAGACCGACGCCGAATGCGATCTCGACTGCGTGCCGCACCGGGCGCGCCACGGCCTGGCGCTGCGCAGGATGCTGTCGAACTCTTTCGCCTTCGGCGGCAGCAACGCCGTGCTGGTGCTGGGCGCCGCGCCGCCGCCCTGAAACACTGCTTCAGGCGCGTGCCGCGTTCTCCGCGATGCCGGCCGCGAAATGCGGCAGCAGCTGCAAGGGCAGGTCATGCCCCATGCCGGGCACGATGTCGGCCACCGCGTCCGGAATGCGCGCCACCAGATCCAGGCCGCAGGCCACCGGCACCAGCGGGTCGTCGCGGCCATGCACGATCCGCGTGGGCGCGGTGATGCGCCGCAGCAGCGCGCTGCGATCGCCGTCGGCCACCACCGCCACCAGTTGCCGGGCGGTGCCCGCCGGGCGCCAGGCGCGCGCTACCGAGGCCTCGAGCCGGATTCGCAGGCCGCCGGGCTCCGGCCGGTAGGCCGGGCTGCCGATCAGCGTGAGCAGCTTCTCCAGGTGCGCCACCACCCTCGCCGGGTGACTGCCGTCAGGCCGCGATAGCAGCGCACGCCGCACCCGCGGCGTGGCCTGCGGCAGGCTGCGCGCACCCGAGGTGGTCATCATCAGCACCAGGCTCTTCACGCGCCGCGGATGCGCGGCGGCCAGATGCTGGGCGATCATGCCGCCCATCGAGGCGCCGCAGACATGGGCGCGCTCGATACCCAGCGCATCGAGCACGCCCAGCGCGTCGAGCGCCATGTCCTCGATGCCGTACGGTGACCGCACCTTCAGGCGCAACGTGTAGCGCAGCGCCGCCACGACGATGTTCGGCACGCCGAACTGGTCGAAACCCTGGCTGAGGCCGACGTCGCGGTTGTCGTAGCGAATGACGCGAAAACCACGCGCCACCAGCATGCTCACCAGTTCGTCGGGCCAGGCGATCAACTGCATGCCCAGGCCCATCACCAGCAGCAGCGCTTCCCCGTCACGTGGGCCCTGGTCATCGACTTCGAGGCCGATGCCGTTGCACTGGATCTTCATGCGCCCTTCTCCGTTTATTACGAACCCGCCGCCTGCATTGGCGAGTGGTGCGTGACCTTGCGGATCTCGCACCGCGAGTCCTGGAGTTTGGGGCGGACAGCTCCGAAACAACGCCCGGTGCCGGAACCTACTTGCGCCCCACCCTCGTCTTCGCCGGCGCGGCGCGCGGCTTGGCGGGTTTTCGCTTCGTCACCTGCAACACCGCCGTCTCGACGGCCGTGCCCAGCACCTGCTGCGCCACCTTCGGCAGCGCCTTGCCGGCGGCCGCGCCCACCGCGCCGACGGCGCCGCTGAGGCTGCGGCGGGCGCGGCCGACCAGGCTTTCCTTCCCGGCCTCGTCGTCGTCGGGCACTGTCTGACCCGGCAGCGGCAGCGAGCGGATGTCGTCGAAGGCGATCAGCACGGCATCGGCCAGTTCACGCACGTCGGGCATGGCCGCGGCGTCGGCCATCAGGCCGAAGTCGAGCGACTGGTCATAACTCTGCACCGTGATGTTGAGCGCCAGGCCGTGCACGATGATCGAGGTCGGGTAGTTGGTGAGCATGCGCGCGCCTGCCATGTACAGCGGCACCGGCGGGCCGGGCACGTTGGAGATGACGAGGTTGGCCACCTGAGGTATGCGCTCGGCCACTTTCGCCTTGCCGTACAGCGCGGTCGCGGCCTCGATCAGCCAGGGAATTCCGAGCGACGGGAAGTCGGTCGGCAGAATGCTCTTCACGCTGCCCATCGTGGACTTCATCGCCGCAGTGGCCGCCTTCACATGGGCCAGCCGCTTGCGCGGGTCGGCGATGTTCGTGCCCAGGCTGATCAGGCTCATCGAGGCCTGGTTGTCGGCCGTGGTGTCGCCCTTCTCACGCAATGAGATCGGCACGGCCGCCACCATCGACTTGCGCGGCAGCGCGCGCCGCTTGCCGAAGTAACGACGCAGCGCGGTGCTGCAGACCATCAGCACCACGTCGTTGATGGTCGCGCCGTGCGCGCGGCCGAGTTCCTTCAGCTCGCGCAGCGGCAGGCTGACGCTGGCGAAGGCGCGCCCTGCAGTGACCGAGGCGTTGAGCACGGTGCGCGGCGCCAGCGTCAGGTTGCTGACGCCCTTCTTGCCCGACAAGAACGCCGCGCCGGCCACCGCCTGGCTGGCCGCGTTCTTCAGCGTGCCCACGGTGGCGGGCAGTTCGCGGATGATGTTCGCCACCTTCTGCGCCTGGCTGCCGATCACGCCGCGCAGCATCTCGGTCATGTCGAGGCGGAAGGTCCTGGGGCGGCGCGAGGGCAAAGCGGCGCTGGCGCGCGGTTCGGGCGTCAGGTCGAGGATGGCGTTGGCCAGCGCCACCGCCGCCTGGCCGTCCACCGCCGCGTGGTGCAATTGTGTGTAGAGCGCCACCCGCTTGAGCCCGCTGGCGCCCGGCGCCAGGCCCTCGAAGACATGCATCTTCCAAAGCGGCCGCTTGCGGTCGAGCAGCACCGGGTGCAACGCGCTGACTTGCGCTTCCAGCTCGGCCATTCCCGAACCCTTGGGCAGCTTGATCTCGACGATGTGTTTCTGCAGATCGGGATCGGCATCGACCCAGGCCGGATTGGCCATGTTCAGCGGCATCCACCAGAGCTTCTGCCGCAGCACGGCAGCCTGCGGCAAACGTTGCGCCATGTGCTTGCGCAGCGCGGCGGCGAACCGGCCCTTGTAGTCGGCGGGCAGTTCGAAGACGTGCAGCGCCCCCACGTGCATGGGCATGGCCGGCGTTTCGAGGTAGAGGAAAGTGGCGTCGAGACCGGACAGCTGCTTCATGCGTGCTCCCATGGTGTTGCTGCGCATGCTAGGTGGGCGCCCGGCCTGCAAGGCCCGGGAATCTCCCTAGACCTGGGGTCTGGCGCCACGCCCGGCACGCAGCGCCATCGTCTCGTTGGCCGCCAGCGCACCCAGCACCAGCAGGCCGCCGCCGATGACGGCCACCGAAGGCTGCTCACCCGCGCCCAGCCAGGCCCAGACGACACCGAACACCACCTCCAGCAGGCCCAGCAGCGAGATCTCGGGCGCGTTCAGCACGCGCGCGATGGTCACCGCCAGCAGGCAGGGAATGGCGAGCTGCACCACACCGAGCAGGGCCAGCCAGCCGAGGTCTTGCGCCGACGCGGCAAAGGGAACCGCCAGCGGCAGCGTGAGGGCGGCCGAGAGCAGCGCGCCCAGCAACACGGCCGGCAGCATGTCGCCGCCTGCGGCGCCCGACGCGCGGCCCTTGAGCTGCTGCAGCAGCGTCCAATTGACGGCAGCGGCCACCGGCACGGCCAGCGCGACAGCGGTGCCCAGCAGGTGGCGCGGGTCGCTGCCCGAGACCTCGCGGCCGTACATCCATGCGATGCCGAATCCCGCCACCAGGATGGCGCCCCAGGTGCGCGCGGCCAGCCGGTGGCCCAGCCACAGACGCGACATCAGCGCGGTGAGCAGCGGTGCGATCGACATCGTGATCAGCACGTTGGCCACCGTGGTCAGCGTGACCGCGACCATGAAAGCCGTGAACATCACGCACCAGCATATGCCCGAGATCCAGAGCGCCCGGCCGCCCGTGCGCAAGGAATCCAAAAGGGCAGCCGGCCCGCGCTGCCAGGACAGCAGCGCGACCAGCGCCAGCGCATTGAAGGCGCTGCGCCAGAAGGTCACCTCGAAGCTGCGCGCGGAGTCGAGCTGCCGCGTGACGACGCCCGCGATGCTCCACATCAGCGCCACGAGCACCATCAGCAACACCGCGCGTTTGTGGGTCAACTTCATGCAATGACGATCAGGACATGGAAAAGGGCCGCGAAGCGGCCCCGGCAACCCTCATCGGGCGGCGCGCCTGCGTTCGTTTTCAGTCAGGTACCGCTTGCGCACCCGGATCGACTTCGGCGTGATCTCGACCAGTTCGTCGTCCTCGATGAACTCGACGCCGTATTCAAGCGTCAGGTCGATCGGTGGCGTGACCTTGATTGCATCTTCCTTGCCGCTGACGCGGAAGTTGGTCAGCTGCTTGGTGCGCGTGGCGTTGACGACGAGATCGTTCTCGCGGTTGTGGATGCCGACGATCATGCCTTCGTAGACCGGGTCGTTCGGCTTGACGAACATACGGCCACGGTCGTCGAGCTTGCCCAGCGCGTAGGTGAAGATCTCACCGGCATCCATCGAGATCAGCACGCCGTTCTTGCGGCTGGCGATGTCGCCCTTGTGCGGTTCGTAGCCGTCGAAGATGTTGCTGATCAGGCCCGAACCGCGTGTCAGGTTCATGAATTCATTGGAAAAGCCGATCAGGCCGCGCGCCGGAATCCGGTACTCCAGGCGCACCCGGCCGCGGCCGTCCGGCTCCATGTTGACGAGTTCGCCCTTGCGTTCGCCCAGCGCCTGCATCACGCCACCCTGGTGGATTTCCTCGACGTCGGCGGTGACGAGTTCGATCGGCTCGTGCTTTTCGCCGCTCACGTCATGGAACACCACGCGCGGCTTGGAGACGGCCAGCTCGTAGCCTTCACGGCGCATGTTCTCCAGCAGGATGGTCAGGTGCAGTTCACCGCGGCCCATCACCTCGAAGATGCCGTCTTCGCTGGTCTCGGAGACGCGAAGGGCGACGTTGCTCTGCAGTTCCTTCTGCAGGCGGTCCCAGATCTGGCGGCTCGTGACGTACTTGCCTTCGCGGCCGGCCAACGGGCTGGTGTTGACGCAGAAGTTCATCGTCAGCGTCGGCTCGTCGACCTTCAGCATCGGCAGCGGCTGCGGGTCGAGCGGGTCGGTCACGGTGACGCCGATGCCCAGCGCGTCGACGCCGTTGACCAGCACGATGTCCCCGGGGCCGGCTTCGGTCACCTGCACGCGGTCGAGCCCATGGAAGGTCAGCACGTTGTTGATGCGCCCTTTGGTGGCCTTGCCGTCAGCGCCCTCCATCACCAGCACGTCCATGCCCGGCCTGATGGTGCCCGCGCTGATGCGGCCCACGCCGATGCGGCCGACGAACGTGGAGTAGTCGAGCGCCGAGATCTGCAGCTGCAGCGGCGCCTCGGGGTCCCCCTTCTGCGCCGGCACATGCTTCAGGATGGTGTTGAACAGGGCCGACATGTCGGGGCCCCATTGCTCGCCGTGCGCGCCTTCCACCAGCGAGGTCCAGCCGTTGATGCCCGAGGCGTAGACCACCGGGAAGTCGAGCTGCTCGTCGTTGGCGCCCAGCTTGTCGAACAGGTCGAATGCGGCGTTCACCACGGCGTCGGGTTTCGAGCCTGGCTTGTCGACCTTGTTGACGACGACGATGGGCTTGAGGCCCAGCGCCAGCGCCTTCTTGGTGACGAAGCGCGTCTGCGGCATCGGGCCTTCCTGGGCGTCGATCAGCAGCACCACGCCGTCGACCATCGACAGCGCACGTTCCACTTCGCCGCCGAAGTCGGCGTGGCCCGGGGTGTCGACGATGTTGATGTGCGTGCCTTCCCAGCTGACCGCACAGTTCTTGGCCAGGATGGTGATGCCGCGCTCGCGTTCGATGGCGTTGCTGTCCATCACCGTGTCGATCACTTTTTCGTGCTCGGCGAAAGTGCCCGACTGGCGGAGCAACTGGTCGACCATGGTGGTCTTGCCATGGTCGACGTGGGCGATGATGGCGATGTTGCGTATTTGCTTGGTCATGATTCGTTCAGGCGAACATCGCCTGCACCTCGATAGGACTGAGAAGTCGGTCAGCGATGAGTTCACCGCTGGTGATGTGGGCGCTGCCGAGAAAGGCGCGTGGTGTGGGGCCGGCGCGGTAGACGCGCACAGCGGGCGCGTCGGCCAGCAGGACCCGGCGGCGCAGCCCGGTGAGGAAGCGGCCGGCTTCGTCGTCGGGAAGTTGAACTTCGGGCCACGCTGAAAGCAGCACGTCGGCCGGCAGCAGGCAGGCCTCACGGGCAGCCTCGTCCATCGCGGCCAGGGCTTCCAGCGTGACGGCGCCGGCCAGCGTGAGCGCGCCGCTGCCGGTGCGGCGCAGCGCCGACAGGTGAGCGCCGCAACCGAGTGCCTCGCCGATGTCTTCGGCCAGCGTGCGGATGTAGGTGCCCTTGCTGCACGACACATCGAGGGTCAGCGACGGTGACTGCCAGTCGACGATGGTGATGCGATGCAGGGTGATGCGCCGCCTGGCGCGTTCGATCTCGACACCGGCACGCGCGTATTCGTAGAGCGCGCGGCCCCGGTGCTTGATCGCCGAGTGCATGGGCGGCAGCTGGTCGATCTCGCCGGTGTGGCTGGCGCAGGCTGCCTCGATGGCGGCCAGTTCGCAGTTCACCGCGCGTTCATCGGTCACTTCGCCTTCGGCGTCGCCGGTGCGGGTGCGCTGACCCAGGCGCAGCGTGGCGAGGTAGCGCTTGTCGGCGTCCAGGCTGACCTGTGAAAACTTGGTGGCGGCGCCGAAGCACAACGGAAGCAGCCCGGTGGCCAGCGGGTCCAGCGTGCCGGTGTGGCCGCCCTTTTCGGCGCGCAGCAGCCGGCGCGCCTTTTGCAGCGCGTCGTTGCTCGACAAGCCCAGCGGCTTGTCGAGCAACAACACGCCGTGCAGCGGGCGGTAGGCGATCTTCTGGCGCGGGGCGTTCATCAGTCTTCCTTGGCCCGCGTCGAATTCGCCTGGTTGATCAGTGCCGACAGGTCGGCCGCGCGTTCGGTGGTGCGGTCGAAATGGAAGTGCAGGGTCGGCACGGTGTGGATCGTCAGCTTCTTGAACAGGCCATTGCGCAGAAAACCGGCGGCTTCGTTCAGCGCCAGCGCGGTTTCCGCGGCGTCGCCCACCAGCACCGAAAAATACACCTTCGCATGTGCGTAGTCGGGCGTGACGTCGACGCTGTTCAACGTGACCATGCCGATGCGCGGGTCCTTGAGGTCGCGGATCAGCAAGGCCACATCCCGCTGGATCTGGTCGGCTACGCGAAAACTGCGATTGGGTATGACTCTTTTGTGTCGCATTGCTGAACCTCAAAGTAGATCAGCCCCGCCGGCACTCGGCGGGGCTGATCGCAGTCGGCTGCGTCGGCGCCCGCTCTTACAGAGTGCGAGCCACTTCCTTGACCTCGAACACTTCGAGCGTGTCGCCTTCCTTGATGTCGTTGTAGTTCTTGAGCTTGATGCCGCACTCGAAGCCTTCCTTGACTTCGCGGACATCGTCCTTCAAGCGCTTGAGCGACTCGATCTCACCGGTGTAGATGACCACGTTCTCGCGCAGCAGGCGGAAGCGCGCGTTGCGCGTGACCTGGCCGGCGGTGATCATGCAACCCGCCACCGTGCCGATCTTGGACGCCACGAACACTGTGCGAATCTCGGCCGTGCCGATGATCTCTTCGCGCTGCTCCGGCGCCAGCATGCCGGTCATCGCCGCCTTCACCTCGTCGACCGCGTCGTAGATGATGTTGTAGTAACGCAGGTCGACGCCGTTGTTCTCGGCCAGCTTGCGCGCACCGGAATCGGCCCGCACGTTGAAGCCGATGATGACGGCCTTGGACGCGATGGCCAGGTTGATGTCGCTCTCGGTGATGCCACCGACTGCGGCGTGAACCACGACCACCTTGACCTCGGGCGTGCTGAGCTTGAGCAGCGACTGCGCCAGCGCTTCCTGCGAGCCCTGCACGTCGGCCTTGATGATGAGGGACAGCGTCTGCGCCGCGCCCTCGCCCATGCTCTCGAACATGCCTTCGAGCTTGGCGGCCTGCCGCTTGTTGAGCGTGACCTCGCGGTACTTGCCCTGGCGGAAAGTAGCGATCTCGCGAGCCCGGCGCTCGTCGCCCAGCACCATGAACTCGTCGCCGGCGCGCGGCACTTCGGTCAGGCCCTGGATCTCGACCGGCAACGAAGGCCCGGCCGATTCGATCGACTTGCCGTCCTCGTCGAGCATGGCGCGCACGCGGCCGTAACTGCTGCCGGCCAGGACGACGTCGCCCTTCTTCAGCGTGCCGCTCTGCACCAGCACGGTGGCCACAGGGCCGCGGCCCTTGTCCAGCCGCGCTTCGATCACCAGGCCCTTGGCCATGGCTTCGGTGGGCGCGCGCAGTTCCAGAACCTCGGCCTGCAGGAGCACCTGTTCGAGCAGGGTATCGATGCCGACGCCGGTCTTGGCAGACACCGGAACGAACGGCGATTCGCCGCCGAAATCTTCCGGAATCACGCCCTCGGCGACCAGTTCGCTCTTCACGCGCTCGAGGTTGGCGTCGGGCTTGTCGATCTTGTTCATCGCCACGACGATGGGCACACCGGCCGCCTTCGCGTGGGCGATGGCTTCCTTGGTCTGCGGCATCACACCGTCATCGGCCGCCACCACCAGGATGACGATGTCGGTGGCCTTGGCGCCGCGGGCACGCATCGCCGTGAAAGCGGCGTGGCCAGGAGTATCGAGGAAGGTGATCATGCCGCGCGGCGTCTCGACGTGATAGGCACCGATGTGCTGCGTGATGCCGCCTGCCTCGCCGGCCGCCACGCGGGCGCGGCGGATCTGGTCGAGCAACGAAGTCTTGCCGTGGTCGACGTGGCCCATCACCGTGACGACAGGGGCGCGCGGCAACTGCTCGGCGTTCTGCGCGGCTTCTTCTTCCTCGGTGAAGGCTTCCGGATCGTCCAGCTTGGCGGTGATCGCCTTGTGGCCCATCTCCTCGACGACGATCATCGCCGTCTCCTGGTCGAGCTGCTGGTTGATCGTGACCATCTGGCCCAATCGCATCAGCTGCTTGATGACCTCGGTGGCCTTCACCGACATCTTGTGCGCCAAGTCGGCCACCGAGATGGTTTCGGGAATGTGCACTTCCTGCACCAGCGTCTCGGCCTGCGGCGCGAACTGCGAGGCGCCTTCCTGGCGCTCGCCACGACGGCCGCCGCGCGGAGCGCGCCAGCCCGGACGCGACGAACTGTCGGTACGGCCCTTGGCGGCGGCGCGCTTCTTGGCTGCGTCGTCGGCCCAGCTCGACGAGAGCTTCTCGGACTTGACCTGCTTCTTGTCGCCAGGCTTGGCCACCGCCGCCGTCACGGGCGCGCCGGGCACCACCTTCGGCTTGTGGATCGTGCCCTTGATGGCCTCGACGGGCTTGGGCTCTTCCGGCTTCTTGGCGACCAGTACCTTCTTCGGCGCGTTCATCATCGCGCGGATGGCGGCGGCCTCGGCCTCGGCGGCCTTTCGGCGGCGCGAAAGGTCTTCGGCCTTGGCGGCATCCTCGGCAGCCTTGTCGGCAGCCTTGACGACACGGAAGGCGGGCTTGACAGGCTCGACAGGCTTGGCAGGTTCCGGCACCACGGCGACGGCGGGCGCCGCGACGGCGGCTGCCGGCGTGGTCTGAGTCGGCGCCGCAGCGGCAGCCGCCCTGGCGGCGGCTTCGGCAGCGGCTGCGTCGACGGCGGCGGCTTCAGCTGCAGCCACTGCGGCGGCTGCGGCAGCCGCTTCGGCCGCTTCGCGCGACAAGCGTTCCTGTTCTTCGCGCTGGCGACGCGCCTCAGCAAGCTCGACTTCCTGCTGGCGGATGCGATCGGCCTCCTGGCTGGCGACTTCTTCACGGCGCTGCAGGTCCAGGTCTTCGGCGCTCTGGCCTTCACCCTCTTCAGCCGTGGCCGAGGCGTCGTCACGCTTGACGAAGGTGCGCTTCTTGCGCACTTCGACCTGGATGGTGCGAGCCTTGCCGCTGGCATCGGCCTGCTTGATCTCGCTGGTCGACTTGCGGGTCAGCGTGATCTTCTTGCGCTCGGTGCCGGCGGCGGTGCCGTGCTGCGTGCGCAGATGCTCGAGCAGGCGCTCCTTGTCGGACTCGTTCAGCAAGTCATCGGGCGACAGCTTCGCCACGCCGGCCGATTGCAGCTGCTCGAGCAGCGCGGTCGACGCGCGATTGAGCTGCGCGGCAAACTGGGCGACGGTAGTCACGGCCATGGGTCGGTTTTCCTTCAGGGCTTCTGGAGAGCGTGGGTGCTGTCAGGCGGTACGGTGGGCTGCGGAGCTCAGGCGGTGAACCAATGCTCGCGAGCCTTCATGATCAGCGCACGCGCCTGCGCTTCTTCCATGCCGGTCATTTCAATCAGTTCATCGACGGCGAGATCCGCCAGGTCGTCGCGCTTGTGCACGCCGCCATCGGAGAGTTTGCCGATCAGGTCGGCCGTCAGGCCTTCCAGGTCGCGCAGGTCCTGCGAGACCTCGTCGACCTTTTCCTCGCGCACGATTTCCATCGTCAGCAAGGCGTCTTTTGCACGGGTGCGCAGTTCGTGCACCGTGTCTTCGTCGAAGGATTCGATCTCCAGCATTTCCTGCAGCGGCACATAAGCCACTTCTTCGAGGCTGGTGAAACCTTCGGCGATCAGGATGTCGGCCACTTCCACGTCGACGTCGAGCTTGTCGACGAACAGCGCGCGCGCCGACTCGCTCTCGGTGGCCTGCTTGGCCTGCGATTCCTCGGCGCTCATGATGTTGATGCGCCAGCCGGTCAGCTCGGACGCCAGGCGCACGTTCTGGCCGCCGCGGCCGATGGCGATGGCGAGGTTTTCCTCGTCGACCACCACGTCCATCGAATGGGGCTCTTCGTTGACGACGATCGACTGCACGTTGGCCGGCGCCAGCGCGCCGATGACGAACTGCGCAGGGTCATCCGACCACAGCACGATGTCGACACGCTCGCCGGCCAGTTCGGTGGTCACGCCGTTGACACGCGAGCCGCGCACGCCCACGCAGGTGCCGATCGGGTCGACGCGGCGGTCGTGCGAGACGACGGCGATCTTGGCGCGCGAACCGGCGTCACGGGCGCAGGTCTTGATTTCCAGCAGGCCCTGCTCGATCTCGGGCACTTCCTGCGCGAACAACTCGATCATGAAGCCCGGCGCGCTGCGCGACAACATGATCTGCGGGCCGCGCTGGGTGGCGTCGACGCCGAGGATGAACGCACGCACGCGGTCACCGGAGCGCAGATTTTCCTTCGGGATCATTTCGCTGCGCTTCAGGCGCCCTTCGACGCGGCCGCTCTCCAGGATGATGTCGCCCTTGTCGAGCCGCTTGACGGTGCCCGAAAAGATCTTGTCACCGCGCGACAGGTAGTCGTTGAGCAACTGCTCGCGCTCGGCGTCACGGATCTTCTGCAGGATGACCTGCTTGGCGGCCATCGCGCCAATGCGGCCGATGGTCATCGACTCGACGGCTTCTTCGATGTAGTCGTCGACTTCGATGTCGGAGATTTGCTCCTGCGCCTCGAACAGCAGCACTTCGGCGTCAGCGTTCTGCAGGCCGGCCTCGTTCGGCACCACGTGCCAGCGGCGGAAGGTTTCGTAAACGCCGGTGTCACGGTCGACCGCGACACGGATGTCGACTTCACCACCGTGCAATTTCTTGGTCGCCGAGGCGAGCGCTGCCTCGACCGCACCGAAGACGACGTCGCGCTCGACGGTCTTCTCGCGCGAGATGGCGTCCACCAGCATGAGCATTTCGCGATTCATCGATCCTGACCTCCATCAATCCCTGGCTTGGCCGCGGGCTCCTGCACCACGCCGGCCGTCTTGTTTCGCCGTCCCTTGAAATCCACCACGGGCACCAGGCGCGCTTCCCGAACTTCGTCGAAGACAAAACCGAGCACCTGCTCGTCCTTGCCGTCCTTGACGCTCAGGCTCCAGGCGCCTTCCGCGACCTGCAACACGCCCTTCCAGACCTTGCGGCCCTGGAACGGCATCTTCAATGTGAGGCTGATCTCCAGCCCGCTGAAACGTTCGAAATCGGCGGGTGTCTTCAGCGGCCGGTCGAGGCCGGGGGAAGACACTTCAAGCCGCTCATACGCGGCGCCGTCGACCTCCAGCGCATAAAGCAACTGCCGAGTGACGGCTTCGCAGTCGTCGACGGTGACGAATTCACCTTCGCCTGCGGGGTAGCTGCGCCCGGGCTGGCGGTCGATGAAGACACGCAGCAAGCCGCGCGGCGAACGATCCAGATCGACCAGGTCGTAACCCAGGCCGGTGACTGTCTGCTCGACCACGATGCGCCAGCCGAGCCGGCTGCCGCCGCTGCTGATGACTGGTGTGCTGTCTTCTGCCTTGCTGTTCAAGTTCTGCCCGCTTCGACCTGGTATGTTCAAACCGCTGTTTCGACCCGCTTTTTTCGATCTGATGTCGGTCATTTCTGACCTGGCAGATCCGCCCCAGCCGCCACCGAGTTCACCGGGTGCGGCTGCCAGGGGTCGATCGCGACTCGAAACCGGCGGGCCAGCAATTGTTCCAACAAGTGCAGGCCGACCAAAGTCGGGCAAAGACGATCGAGCAAAAAAAATGGGCTGGAAGATTCCGCCCACGCAGCAAGACCCGGGAAAACAAGGATTATAGCTGCCCGCGCCAACTCGGGCAATATGCGCGCCGCCGCCGCGCCACTGGCGGCACCACCAGCGGCATCGAAGTGGCGGGCCTGCATGCCAGAATCCAGCCGCCTATTCTGATGGAGAGACCATGGGTTTTCTGACCGGCAAGCGCCTGCTCATCACCGGCGTGTTGTCCAACCGCTCGATCGCCTACGGCATCGCACGCGCCTGCCACGCGCAGGGCGCCGAACTGGCGTTCAGCTACGTCGGCGAGCGCTTCCGCGAACGCATCACCGAATTCGCCCGAGAATTCGGCTCGGAGCTGGTCTTCGAGTGCGACGTCGGTGACGATGCCCAGATCACCCGTCTGTTCGACGATCTCGGCCAGACCTGGCCCGAGTTCGACGGCTTCGTGCACTCAATCGGATATGCCCCGCGCGAGGCGGTGGCCGGCGACTTTCTCGACGGCCTGTCACGCGACGCCTTCCGCATCGCGCACGACATCTCGGTTTACAGCTTCCCGGCGATGGCCAAGGCCGCCGCTCCGCGCCTGCGCGCCGGCGCGGCGCTGCTGACGCTGACCTACCTGGGCGCCGTGCGCGCGGTGCCAGCGTACAACACCATGGGTCTGGCGAAAGCCTCGCTGGAGGCCAGCGTGCGTTACCTGGCGGTCAGCCTGGGCGGGCGCGGCGTGCGCGTGAACGGCATCTCTGCCGGCCCGATCAAGACGCTGGCTGCAGCCGGCATCAAGGGCTTCGGCAAGATCCTGGAAGTGGTGGCGAACAACGCGCCCCTGCGCCGCAACGTCACCATCGACGACGTCGGCAACGTGGCCGCGTTCCTGCTATCGGACCTGGCCTCCGGCGTCACCGCCGAGATCACCTACGTCGACGGCGGCTTCAGCCATGTGATGGCCGGCGGGCTGGCAGACGCCGGCTGAACCCCGGCGCGCCCGGCGGCGCTCAGACCACAACGGCTCAGCTGTCCCGCACGCAGTCGACATAATAACGGCGCTCCCCGCCCGGTGCGTCGTCTTCCACCAGCCCGTGCACGTCGGTGTCGAAGCCCGGAAACGCGGCATTGAACTCGCGAGTGAAGCGCAGATAGTCGACGATGCGCCTGTTGAAGCGCTCGCCCGGCACCAGCAGCGGAATGCCCGGCGGGTACGGCGTCAGCAGTGACGTCGTGATGCGGCCTTCGAGCAGGTCGATGTCGACCCGCTCCGTCTTGCGGTGCGCGATGTGCGCGTAAGCCGCGCTGGGCGTCATGGCCGGGTGCAGGTCCGACAGGTAGACCTCGGTGGTGAGCCGCGCGATGTCACCCTTCGCGTACATCTCGTGGATGGACTGGCTGAGGTCGCGCAGGCCCATGCGCTCATAGCGCGGGTGGGCGGCGCAGAACTCGGGCAGGATGCGCCACAGCGGCGCATTCTTGTCGTAGTCGTCCTTGAACTGCTGCAGCGCGGTCACCAAGGTGTTCCAGCGGCCCTTGGTGATGCCGATGGTGAACATGATGAAGAAGGAATAGAGCCCCGTCTTCTCGACCACCACACCGTGCTCGGCAAGGAACTTGGTGACGATGCTGGCCGGGATGCCGGTGTCGGCGAACTCGCCCGACAGGTTCAGCCCCGGCGTGATCAACGTGCACTTGATCGGGTCCAGCAGGTTGAAGCCTGGCGCCAGGTCGCCGAAACCGTGCCACAGGTCGCCGGCGCGCAGCACCCAGTCTTCGCTGCTGCCCATGCCCTCATCGGCCAGCACGTCCGGGCCCCAAACCTGGAACCACCAGTCCTTGCCGAACTCGGCATCGACCTTGCGCATGGCGCGGCGGAAGTCCAGCGATTCGAGAATGCTCTCTTCCACCAGCGCCGGGCCGCCCGGCGCTTCCATCATCGCCGCGGCCACGTCGCAACTGGCGATGATGGCGTACTGCGGGCTGGTGCTGGTGTGCATCAGGTAGGCTTCGTTGAAGAGGTGGCGGTCGAGCTTGCGCTCACGCGCATCCTGCACCAGCACCTGCGAGGCCTGGCTCAGGCCGGCCAGCAGCTTGTGCGTGGACTGGGTGGCGAACACCAGTTGCTGGCGCGGCCGCGGCCGGTTCTTGCCCATCGAATGGAAGCTGCCGTAAAACTTGTGGAATGCGGCGTGCGGCAGCCAGGCTTCGTCGAAATGCAGCGTGTCGACATAACCGTCGAGCGAGTGCTTGATCGCCTCGGTGTTGTAGAGCACGCCGTCGTAGGTGCTCTGCGTCAGCGTCAGGATACGAGGCTGCACGGTGGCCGCGTCGACGTCCTTCAGCAGCGGGTTGACGGCGATCTTGCGGCGGATGGCCTCGGGCGAAAACTCGCTCAGCGGAATCGGGCCGATGATGCCGAAGTGGTTGCGCGTCGGCGTCAGGAACACCGGCACCGCGCCGGTCATGATGATGCTGTGCAGGATGCTCTTGTGGCAGTTGCGGTCGACCACCACCACGTCGCCCGGCGCCACCGTGTGGTGCCAGACCATCTTGTTGCTGGTGCTGGTGCCGTTGGTGACGAAGAAGCAGTGGTCGGCATTGAAGATGCGCGCCGCGTTTTTCTCGCTCTGCGCGATGGGGCCGGTGTGGTCGAGCAGCTGGCCGAGCTCCTCCACTGAATTGCACACATCCGCGCGCAGCATGTTCTCGCCGAAGAACTGATGGAACATCTGGCCGACGGGGCTCTTCAGGAAGGCCACGCCGCCGCTGTGGCCCGGGCAGTGCCAGGAGTACGAGCCGTCCTGCGCGTAATCCATCAGCGCCTTGAAGAACGGCGGCGCCAGGCCGTCGAGGTAGCTGCGCGCCTCGCGGATGATGTGGCGCGCCACGAACTCGGGCGTGTCCTCGAACATGTGGATGAAGCCGTGCAGTTCGCGCAGCACGTCGTTCGGGATGTGCTGGCTGGTGCGCGTCTCGCCGTAGATGTAGATCGGGATCTCGGCGTTCTTGAAGCGGATTTCCTGGATGAACTTGCGCAGGTTCAGCACCGCCGGGTCGAGCTCGGGACCGGGTGTGAACTCCTCGTCGTCGATCGACAGGATGAACGCGCTGGCCCGGCTCTGCTGCTGGGCGAACTGGCTCAGATCGCCGTAACTGGTGGCGCCGAGGATCTCGAAACCTTCTTTTTCGATGGCTGCAGCCAGGGCGCGGATGCCGAAACCGGAGGTGTTCTCGGAACGAAAATCTTCGTCGATGATGACGATGGGAAAGCGGAAACGCAGCATGGCGGTGTCTCGGGCAGGTTCGGGCGCGTTCGGCAATAGCGCAGAAGGGGCGAAGTGTAGGGGTGGTCGCATGACAGGGCGCTGTCGCTACACTGACGTTCGATCAAGCACTCGGCGAAAGGCCGACCATGGACTGGAGCGCATCAACCCTGTGGTGGTTGGCTGTCGGCGTGCTGGTGGCCGCCGAGCTGAGCAGTGGCAGCTTCTACTTGCTGATGCTGGCCCTGGGCTGCGTGGTCGGCGCGCTGGCCTCGCATGCCGGCCTGGCGGCGAGCACGCAGATGGTGCTGGCTGCGCTGGCGGGCAGCGGCACCACCGCGGCCTGGTACGTGCGCCGGTCCCGCATGCCACCGAGTGCGCCGGCAACCAGCAACCGCGACGTCAACCTCGACATCGGCGGCACTGTGTTCGTGCCGGCGTGGAATGAGGATGGCACGGCGCGCGCCACCTACCGTGGCGCCGCCTGGTCGCTGCGCTTTGCCGGCTCGGGCGCAGCGCAGCCGGGGGATCACAAGATCGTCGCCGTCGAGGGCAGCCGGCTCGCGGTGATTCCTGTCAGAGCGAACTGAATTCAACCACAGACCGGAACACAGGAACACAGGAACACGCCATGGAAATCGCCATCCTCATCGCTGTCATCGCGGTGATCTTCATCGTGCGCTCGCTGAAGATCGTGCCGCAGCAGAACGCGTGGGTCGTCGAGCGGCTGGGCAAGTACGACCGCACGCTGACGCCAGGACTCAGCTTCGTCATTCCCTTCGTCGAGCGGGTCGCGTACAGGCACTCATTAAAGGAAGTTCCGCTGGACGTGCCCAGCCAGGTCTGCATCACCAAGGACAACACGCAGCTGCAGGTCGACGGCATCCTGTACTTCCAGGTGACCGACGCAATGCGCGCCAGTTACGGATCGAGCAACTACATCGTCGCCATCACGCAGCTCTCGCAGACCACGCTGCGCAGCGTAATCGGGAAGATGGAGCTCGACAAGACCTTCGAGGAGCGCGAGATCATCAACGCCTCGGTGGTCAACGCGCTCGACGAAGCCGCGCTGAACTGGGGCGTGAAGGTGCTGCGCTACGAAATCAAGGACCTCACGCCGCCAGCCGCCATCCTGCACAGCATGCAGGCGCAGATCACCGCCGAACGGGAAAAACGTGCGCTGATCGCGGCGTCGGAAGGGCGCCGGCAGGAACAGATCAACATCGCCACCGGCGAGCGCGAGGCCTCCATCGCACGTTCCGAAGGCGAAAAGCAGGCCGAGATCAACAAGGCCGTGGGCCAGGCCGCCGCCATCACCGCGGTGGCCGAGGCCACCGCGTCGGCGATCCGACAGATTGCCGCAGCCACGCAGGCACCGGGCGGCGAACAGGCCGTGCAACTGAAGGTGGCCGAGAAGGCGCTCGACGCCTACGGACAACTCGCGCGGACCAACAACACGATGATCGTGCCCGGCAACTTCACCGAGGTGTCGGCACTGATCGGCACCGCGATGGCTCTGCTGAAGGGCGGCAAGCCTTCATGAGCACGAACGGCGAACCCATGAAGACCGCTTTGAACGTGCTGGGCACGACACTGGTGGCATGCTCCTACGACCCTCTTACAGGCTGGTACCGCGATGGCTGCTGCCACACCGACGCCCAGGACGCCGGCAGCCACGTCATCTGCGCCAGGGTGACGGTGGAGTTCCTCAACTTCCAGATGGAGCGCGGCAACGACCTCATCACGGCTCGCCCCGCGCACCGATTCCGCGGCCTCAAGCCAGGAGACCGCTGGTGCGTGTGCGCGCTGCGCTGGCGCGAGGCCTACGAAGCCGGCTGCGCGCCGCCGGTGGTGCTGGAGAGCACCCACGCGAAGGCCCTGGAGTACGTCCTGATCGAGTGGCTGCGGCGGCACACGGCCGCACCCTCGGCATCCGCTTAGAATCCGCAACCTTCGGAAGGGTGGATGAGCGGTTTAAGTCGCACGCCTGGAAAGCGTGTGGGGGTTAACAGCCCCCCGCGGGTTCGAATCCCGCCCCTTCCGCCAGTTATCCAGTGAACACGGGCTTTTTAGGCCCGTTTTGTTTGCTTACCCATCATTTCACCCACCGACCCTGGAACTGCCAGAAACCGGCAGTGCCGTTCAGAGTTGCAGCAAAGCTCTCGCCTGCCGGCATTGCGCTCAGATCGATTTCTTCATCACCGATTGTCGATCTGGCTCGCGTTTGCGCTGGATACCGTTATCTCACCAAATAGTGGTTCGATACGAGTTGCGCGCCGTACTGTATGAATATACAGTTCCTCATGACTCGGAGGTTCCCATGAGCAGCAGCAGCTTGAGACAACACTACCGCCCAAAGCGTGTGCCACAGTGGCTTTTGCGTGTGTGGGCCTGGCTCTGACCCCGGGTTGACGGCTCCGTCCCAAGCCTGCCCAGGCACGGCAGTTGAGGTGGTCAGCGATCTTGCCTCCATCGGCGTCCAGCCCGCCTTGGCGCTGACCGCCTTGTCCCGAACCACGCTCGTACGCCCAGCCTATCCAAACGACCCGTTTGCCGAACTGAACGCACAGCAGCGCGCCGCCGTCGAACACGGAATCAATGGCCACGGCAGGCTTCCAGCGCCACTGCTGGTGATCGCCGGCGCCGGCTCGGGCAAGACGATGACGCTGGCCGCGCGCCTGGTCAGCCTCGTGCTGCGCGGAGCTGACCCGCAGCGGCTGCTGTTGATGACCTTCTCGCGCCGCGCCGCCGCAGAACTGGCGGCGCGTGCCGGCCGCCTGCTGCAACAGACGCTCGGCCTGCCGGCGTCTCTGCCGGTGCCCGCCATGCCTTGGTGCGGCACCTTCCACAGCGTGGGCGCGCGCCTGCTGCGCGAGCATGCCGCCAGCCTGGGAATGGAGCCGAATTTCACCGTGCTGGGCGCCGCCGATGCGCAGGACCTGATGGCGATGTTGCGTGTCGATCTCGGCCTGCATCGCAGTGAGCAGCGTTTTCCGCTCGCTCCCACCTGCCTGGCCATTCATTCCCGCGCCATCAACTCGCAGGCGCCGTTGGCCGACCTGCTGCGCGCCGTATACCCCTGGTGCGAAACCCATGCCGATGCCTTGCGCAGCCTGTTCATCGCCTTTGCCGCCGAAAAACGGCGCCAGCAACTGCTCGATTACGACGACCTGCTGCTGGCCTGGTGGCACATGATGAACGACCCCGCTCTGGCCCACCGGGTGGCGGGCCGTTTCGACCACGTGCTGGTCGACGAGTTCCAGGACACCAACCGCCTGCAGGCCGATATCCTGCACCGGCTCAAGCCCGACGGGCGCGGCCTGGTGGTGGTGGGAGACGACGCGCAGGCGATCTACGCATTTCGCGCCGCCGACGTGCGCAACATGCTCGACTTTCCACAGCGCTTCGAGCCGCCAGCGCGCGTCATCACGCTGGAACGTAACTACCGTTCCACGCAGCCCATCCTGGCGGCGTCGAACGCGGTCATCGGGCTGGCCGGCGAGCGGTTCACGAAGAACCTCTGGAGCGACCGTGTGTCCGCCTGCAAACCGCAACTGGTGAGCGTGGAAGACGAGGCGGCGCAAGCGCGCTGGGTGGCAGACGAGGTGCTGGTTCAGCGTGAGCAAGGCATCGCGCTGAAACGGCAGGCGGTTCTTTTCCGCACGCAGCACCACAGCGCCGCGCTCGAGCTCGAACTGGTGCGACGGCGCATCCCCTTCGTCAAGTTCGGCGGCCTGCGTTTCCTGGAGGCCGCGCACATCAAGGATGTGATCTCGGTGCTGCGCTGGGCCGACAACCCGCGTGCCGGGCTGGCCGGCTTTCGTGTCGCGCGGCTGGTGCCCGGCCTCGGGCCGGCCAGCGTGAAGCGCCTGCTGGCTTCGATGACGACGGCGGCTGACCCCGCCGACGCCCTGTCGAGCTGGCGGCCACCGCCCGCCGCGCGCGACGAATGGGCCGCTTTCCAGCGTTTGTACGCGTCCCTGCGCGAGCCCGCCGCCTGGCCCGACGCGCTGGCGCTGGCGGTGCGCTGGTACCTGCCGCAACTGCGCCGCCTGCACGACGATCACCGCGCCCGCGAGGCCGACCTGGAGCAGCTGACCCGGTTGGCGGCGGGTTATTCGACGTGCGAGCGTTTCCTCACCGAACTGACGCTCGATCCGCCCGCCGCCACCAGCGACGAAGCCGGCCCGCCGCACCGCGACGAGGACTACCTGATCCTGTCGACCATCCATTCGGCCAAGGGCCAGGAGTGGAACGTGGTTCATGTGCTCAACGTGGTCGACGGCTGCATGCCGGCCGACATGGCCACCGGCAGTGCCGCCGAGATCGAGGAGGAACGCCGGCTGCTCTACGTGGCGATGACGCGCGCGAAGGACCGCTTGCATCTGCTGGTGCCGCAGCGCTTCCACGTCACCCAGCAACGCGCCCTGGGTGACCGACACCTCTATGCCTCGCTGAGCCGCTTCGTGCCGCCGGCGGTGGCCACGCTCTTCGAGCCGGTCGGCCCGGCGGCGCCGGTCATCAGCCCGGAAACAGTTGACTCCGGCCCGGCCCTGTTCGACGTCATGCAGCGCCTGCGCGACCGTTGGGACTGAAGGCAACGCGCCAGTCTGCCCCGCTGGAGGCAGAAAGCCACGCACTCGCCTGTGCGTCCACGCGGCCCCGCAGAGGATGCGGGCAAAATATGCGGCTCCCCGGCGTCAAGGCGCCGTGCACCAGAAAAGGCCCGCCATGCTCGACTCCAAACTCTCGCCCGCCGGCGGGCACACCGTCACCGCACGCCGGGTGGCCGATGGCGAAGTCGACTTCAGCAGCACCGACGACAGCTTGCGCAGCACGCTGCGCAGGCTCGGCGGCCAGGCCCATCAGTTGCGCGCCGCCACCCGCGCCGCCGACCATTTCATCGGCTGCGGCCGCGACGAAGACCGCAACACCGGCTCATGGCTGATCGCATGCGCGCTCGACATCGCGACCGACCTGGCCAGCGAACTCGACGCCCTCAGCCGTGCGCAGCGCGCCGCAGCCACCGACGATGCGCTGGCCCAGCAGGTGCAGGCGCTGCGCAAGCGCGCCCACCAGTTGCAGGCCGCCACGCGCGCGGCCGACCACTTTCTGGACCAGGACCACATCACGGACCGTGACACCGGCTCCTGGCTGATTGCCTGCGCGATGGGTTTGGCGGGCAAGCTGGCGTCCGACCTCGACGACGGCGTCTCGCCGATGAGTGCGCCGGCCGCACAGACGGTGATCGATCACCACGACAGCGCCATGCTGCGCCGCGTCTCCGCCACCGCAGCCCCGCGGCGAGGCGCGGTCTGAGAATCTGAAGAACAGTTGCCGTCAACGCTCCAGGCGCAACATGCCGCTGTCGGCGAACTTGCGCATGTCGTCCTCCGCGCTGGACATTGCCAGCCAGACCCAGGTGGCAAGGCCGCCCAGGGACAGCAGCATCAAGGCGAGTGTGGACAGAACCAGAAGGGCGACGAAGTTCATGCGGGTTCCTTGGCGGGGCGGGTAAACGGACTGGAGCCAGTGTCCTCAGCGTCGCGTCTGACAGGCAGCGGACAGCGCCGCGCCTCGTTGTAGTGCCTGTCTTACAAAGCCGTCGAAAGACCTGCAAGCCAAAGCACGTGGCGTGCCCGCAGACGCAACTTTCGATCGGTTTGCGGCACCGTCCTACGGCTCTGCCTCGTCAAGGCCGCTGGTGCGGCCGCTGGATGACGGCTCGACTCTTCAAGGTGCCTACTCGGCCGTTCCTGGCCGCACCACGGTCGATCGGCCTGGCAAAAGCTGCGCTGGCCAGCCCGCACCGAGACAACACAGACCCGATCGAAGGTGAGCCTGAGACCGGGTGCAACAATTCCAGTCATGTCCCGACGTTCGATCCTCATTTCCGCCGCCCTCGCGCTGGTCGCTGCCGGCCTGCTCGGCTGGTGGCTCGGCCGCGCGCCCAGCGTGCCCGCGTTACCGCTGAGCATGGCGCCGCTGGTGCGCACGCTGCAGTTTTCGGCGCGCGTGGCCACGCTGTCGCGCGTCGACGTCGGCAGCACGCTGACCGGGCGCGTGCTGCAGGTCAAGGTGGTCGAAGGCGCGCAGGTCAAGCAGGGCGCCGTGCTGGCCAGCCTCGAAAACGAGGAGTTGCAGGCATCTCTTGCCCAGGCTCAGGCCGGCGAACGCCAGGCAGCGGCGCGCCTGGCCGGGCTGCGCGGCAGCGGCCGCAGCGCGGCGCTGGCCAACGTGGCGCAGGCCGACTCGGTGTTGCTGGCAGCGAACGCCGAACTGCGGCGGACGCAGGACCTGATCGGCCGCGGTTTCGTCAGCCAGGCCAGGCTCGATGAAGCGCAGCGGGCGGCCGCCGTCGCCCTGGCCCAGCTGGCCGGCGCGCGTGCCTTGAGTGCGGCCAACGCCGAACAGGGCACCGACATCGCGCAGGCTCGGGCCCAGCTGACCCTGGCCGGCGCAGCCAGCGCCGCCGCCCTGGCGCGGCTCGACCAGGCGGTGATCACGGCGCCGGCCGACGCCCGTGTGCTGGCCCGGCTCGTCGAGCCAGGCCAGATCGTGCAGCCCGGGCGTGCGCTGTTCAGCCTGGCGCTCGCCGGCCCGCTGCAGATCGTGGCGCAGGTCGACGAGCGTTATCTCGGCCAGTTGCTGCCGGGCCAGCCGGCGGCAGTGCTGGCGGATGCCTTTCCGCAACAACGCTTCGCCGCCCAGGTGCTGTCGATCGCCCCGCTGGTCGACGCCCAGCGCGGCGCGGTCGAGGTGAAGTTCAGCGTGGCGCAGCCGCCGGCCTTTCTGCGCGAGGACATGACGCTGTCGGTCGAGGTCGAAACGGCGAACCGGGCCCAGGCACTCGTGCTGCCGATCGCCGCGCTGCGCGGCGAAACCACGGCGGCCGGCGGCGCCGTGGTCTGGCTGGCCCGGGACGGCCGTGTCGAGGCGCGCGCGGTGCGCCTGGGCCTGCGCACGCTGGAAGCCGCCGAGGCACTGGACGGCCTGGTCGTGGGTGACGTGGTGCTGCTCGGGCCGGCGCCGGCGCCGGGCGCCAAGGTGCGTGCCGACACACGCGAAGCCAGCCGCGCCGCGCCCAGGCAGGGCGCTGCTGGTGAACGCTCCGGCGAGCGATCCGCAAAGCGCCCCGGCGAAGACGCCGGCTCGGCGATGAGCAATGCCATGGGGCGGTAAGACGGTGCTCGGCTGGCTGGGTTTCGAACGTCGCGTGGCGATGCGCTTTCTGCTTGAGGGCCGCATGCAGACGCTGCTCATCATCGTCGGCGTCGCAGCCGGCGTGGCGGTGGTGGCCTACATCTCGGCGCTGATCACCGGCCTGCAGCGCAACACGCTCGAAAAGACACTCGGCGCGCAGGCCCATGTGACGCTGAGCGCGCCCGACGACGTCGTGCTGGCCGCACGCGCGCCGGCCGCCGGTGCCACCCTGCTGACGCAGACCCAGCCGCGCGTTCAGCGGCCGCGCAGCGTGGCCAACTGGCAGTCGCTGCTGCCTCTGATGGAGGCGCTGCCCGGCGTGGCAGCCGTCTCACCGATGGTGGCCGGCGCCGGGCTGGCGCTGCGCGGCGAGGCGTCGAAGTCGATCGCGCTGGTCGGCGTCGAACTCGACCGCTACGACCGCATCGTGCAACTGCGCAGCAAGGTCGTGGCCGGCACCGCGCGGCTGGACCCGGGAGAAGGCATTCTCGGCCGCGAACTGGCCGAGGACCTCGGCGTGCGCGTCGGCGACCGCGTCAGGCTCGTCACCGGCGACAACAGCGACTCGGTGCGCGTCACCGCACTCGTCGACCTCGGCGCGCGCGAACTGAACCGGCGCACCGTCATCGTGCCGCTGCGTACCGCGCAGAGCCTGGTCGGTCTGCCCGGCGGCGCCACCAACCTCGACCTCGTGCTCCACGACGTCTGGACGGCGCAGGTGCTGGCCGACGACATGGCTCGGCGCTGGCCCTACAAGGTGGAAAGCTGGCAGCGCGCCAACGCGCAACTGGTGGCCGCGCTGAACGCGCAGTCCGTTAGCACGGCGCTGATCCGCGGCGTGGTGATGGTGGTGGTGGTGCTCGGCATCGCCAGCGTGCTGGTGGTGTCGGTGGTGCAGAAGCGGCGCGAGATCGGCATCCTGCGTGCCATGGGTGCCACGCGCGGCCAGGTGCTGCGCATCTTCCTGCTGCAGGGCGCCATCGTCGGCGCGGCAGGCTCGGCGCTCGGCGTGCTGCTGGCGGTGCTGCTGATCTGGGCCTTCACGAGCTTCGTGCGCGGCTCCGACGGCCTGCCGCTGTTCGCCATCACGTTGGCGCCCTTGCTGGCGCTGCAGGTGGCCGCGGTGGCCACCTTCTGCGGCGTGCTCGCCGCCGTGGCGCCGGCGCGCCGCGCCGCCGCGCTCGACCCGGCTGCCGCGATCCGCATGTGATGGCCGCCCCCAGCGTTGCCGCCGTTCCGCTGATCGAACTCGGCGCGGTCGGCAAGACCTACAACCTCGGCCGGCCCAACCAGGCCGAGGTGCTGCACGGCGTCTCGCTGAGCATCGCGCGCGGCGAATTCGTTGCGCTCATAGGCCCCTCGGGCTCGGGCAAGAGCACCTTGCTCAACATCATCGGCCTGCTCGAAAAGATGACCGCCGGCAGCTACCGCATCGACGGCCAGGAGACCGGCGGCCTCGACGACGCCGGACTGACCGCCCTGCGCGGCACCTCGCTCGGCTTCGTTTTCCAGTTCCACCACCTGCTGCCGGCCTTCACCGCGCTGGAAAACGTGACACTGCCAGCGCTGATGCGCGAAGGCCGAGTCAGCCCCGCACAGCGCGAAAGGGCACGCACCGTGCTTGCCGCGATGGGGCTGGCGGACGCGATGGGCAAGCACCCGGGCGAGCTGTCGGGTGGCATGCAGCAGCGTGTGGCGATCGCCCGCGCACTGGTGTTGCAGCCTCCGCTGGTGCTGGCCGACGAGCCCACCGGCAACCTCGACACGGCTTCGTCCGACGAAGTGTTCGGCCTGATGCGCCGCATGCATGCCGAACTGCACACCTCTTTCCTCGTTGTCACGCACGACACGCGACTGGCCGCGCGCTGCGACCGCATCATCGAACTGGTCGACGGCCGCATCGAACGCGACGAGGCCACCCCGGCCGGCGTGTAGGAAATGTCTGACAAGCAGCACAGATTCATACCGATGTCCGGGGCCGGCCGGGCAATGCACACTTACGCACTCTCGTTGTGGGAACTGCCCGCATGGGAGCCGAACGGGCCCGGCTTCGGGCAGCTTTCCGGCGTGGGGTCAACCTTCACCGATCCGGATTCCAAGGAAAATTCGCTGTCCATGCGCCGGCTCAAGACCTACATCGTCGAAGACAGTCCGGTGATCCGAGAGAACCTGATTGCCACGCTCGAGGAACTCGTGCCCGTCGAGGTGGTGGGCACGGCGGAAGACGAAGCTTCGGCGGTCGCGTGGCTGGCGGCGCCAAGCTGTGAAGCCGATCTGCTCATCATCGATATTTTCCTCAAGGCCGGTTCGGGTCTGGGCGTGTTGCGCGCCGCGCATGCCGGCCAGCCGTCGCGGCACATGGTGGTGCTGAGCAACTACGCCACCCAGGACATGCGGCGAAAGTGCCTGGCTCTCGGCGCCAACCGCGTGTTCGACAAGTCGACCGAAATCGACGCCCTCATTCTCTACTGCGGGCGGCTGGCGTCTGGTGAGGCCAGCGCCTCCGGCCATGGCGCACTGGTTTGAACGCGCCTACTGGATCAGGCCGTTCTTCAGCGCGTAGTAGGTCAGGTCGCTGTTCGACGCCAGGCCCATCTTTTCCATCACCCGGGTGCGGTAGGTGCTCACGGTCTTCACACTGAGCGACATGCTGTCGGCCATGTGGCCGATGGTCTCGCCCCTGGCCAGGCGCAGGAATACCTGCAGTTCACGCTCGGAGAGTTGCTCGTGAAGCGGCTTGTCGCCATGCCCGCTGAGCGTTTCGGCCAACAGTTCGGCCACGCCGGCCGTGATGTACTTGCGGCCCCGGTGCACGGTGCGGATCGCCTTGACGATCTCCTCGGGATCACAGTCCTTGTTCAGATAGCCGCTGGCGCCCTGGCGCAGCAGCGCGGTGGCGTAATGCTCTTCGGCAAAGCCGCTCAGAATGAGTACCGGCAGGTCGGGCGCGCGCGCCCGGATCGCGGCCAGCGCATCGACGCCGCTCTGGTCGGGCATCGAGATGTCCATCACGATGACGTCGACCTCGCCCTTGCGCACGATGTCCAGCGCGTCGCGCCCGTTGCTGGCCTCGGCCACGACGACGAAGTCGACCTGGTCGGCGAAGAACGCGCGCAGACCTGCGCGCACCATGGCATGGTCGTCGACGATGGCAATTCGGATCATGGTGTGTGCAGTTGCTCCCGGCTCGATGATCCCATGGTTTGCAGCGAGGTTTGAAAATGGGCGTCGTCACGATCGTCAAGCGCAACCCATTCGTGTTCCCGCTGGCCTGCATCGCTGCCGTGGTGGCGCTGCTCATCAGCGAAGGCGCCTACTGGCGCTCGGTCAAGACGATGGACGACCTGGGCGACATCAATGCCGCGCGCATCAGCATCCTCAATCTGGCGCAGAGCATCCTCAAGGCCGAGTCAGGGCAGCGCGGCTACCTGCTGACCGACCGCAAGGAGTACCTGATCCCGTACCAGAAGGCACTGGTCGGTATCGATGCGTCGCTGGCGTCGCTCGATGTCTACTACGGCCAGAAGAGTGAACACCGCGAGGTGCTGGCGCAGTTGCACCGGGTGACTGAAACCAGACTGTCAGAGCTCGCGGAGACGATCCGCCTGCATGACGAAGGCAAGGCAGACTCAGCCACCGAACTGGTGCTCAGCGACATTGGCAAAGAGAAGATGGAGGTCATCCGCGTGCTCGGCGCGCAGTTGCTGGACCACGAGTCGCAAAACAGGGTGACGGGCCGCGACGATCTTTACCGCACGCTGATATTCAGCCGGGCCGGGCTGGCCGCGCTCATCGTCATCAGCCTGCTGGCCCTGTTGCTCTACCTGCGTCAGGGCGAAGCGGCAGACCGCCATCAGCGGGAGCTGACTGAGAATGCCCTGAAAGAACGTGAGCGGCTCGACTTCGAGGTCAGGCAGCGCACCGCGCAGCTCACCGAGCTGGCGCAACACCTGCAGACCGCGCGTGAAGACGAACGCGCCCGGCTGGCGCGCAACCTGCACGACGAACTCGGCGCCCTGCTCACCGCGGCCAAGCTCGACGCCGCACGCATCAGGTCCCGTCTGGCCGGCACCGCGCCGGAGGCGCTGGAGCGGCTGGCGCATCTGGTCGACATCCTGAACAGCAGCATCGCGCTGGGCCGTCGCATCATCGAGGACCTGCGGCCGTCCACGCTCGGCACGCTGGGTCTGATCGCCACGCTGGAGATCCTGGCGCAGGAGTTCGGCCAGAGCTCGGGCATCGAGGTGCACTGCGATCTCGCTCCTGTCGACCTGACGCCGAACGCTGAACTGATGGTCTACCGGCTGGTGCAGGAAGCCATCACCAACGTCACCAAGTACGCGCAGGCGCACCACGTATGGCTGACCTTGTCGAGCATCGGCGGCCAGGTCGAGGTCTCGGTACGCGACGACGGTGTCGGGTTCGACACCGCGGTGAAGCCGATCTCGGCCTACGGGCTGCTCGGCATGCGCTACCGCGCCGAGGCCGAAGGCGGCAGGCTGGCGCTGCAGTCGGTCCCCGGCCAAGGCACGCTGATCCGCGTCTGGCTGCCCGTTCCCGCCTGAAGTCACGGGTCGAGGCCTGCAAGCTCCAGGCAACCCGGCCGTTTGTCAGAGCTTGTCGGCGGCGTCCTACGCTGGCCTGCGGCCGGCCCCGACAGCACCGCGGCGGCGCCACCTATCGCAGCCTGCAGAGCCGGCGTCCAAACTGACGACTTCGCGGCCGCAGTGGCTGCGAGCCCGCCGCGCCACCCGGTGCCGCGCACCGTCATCCCAGGAGCCAGAACATGCTGCACTACGCCGTCGTCTTCTTCGTCATCGCATTGATCGCCGCGCTGTTCGGCTTCGGAGGCATTGCCGCCGGTGCCGTCGGCATCGCGAAGATCCTCTTCTTCGTATTCGTCGTGTTGGCCATCGGCAGCCTGCTGATCGGCATGGTCAACCGGGGCTGACGGCCGACCAGCAGCCGCACAACGCCCCGCTTTTTTTCTTCAACCACCAAGGAATCCAACCATGTTCTTCAACAAACCCGCCGATCAAACCAACACTCTGGCCGACCAGGCCGCCCATTCCGTCGAGCAGGCCATCCAGGCCACCCAGAACGCCGCCAACACCGCGCTCGACGGCATGTCCGACGCCGTCCAGTCCGCGCGCGATGAAGCCACACCGATGCTCAACCGTGCCAGCGATCGCGCCAGCGAGATGGCGCAGCGCGGCGCCGACGCGGTTCGCCACAGCTCGCAGCAATTACGTGACCAGGCACAGCGCGCGAGCGACGGCACGGTCGGCTACATCAAGGCCGAGCCGGTCAAAGCGATGCTGATCGCCGCAGCCACTGGCGCCGCCCTCATGGCTTTGCTCAGCCTTGTCAACCACAGCCGGCATCGCGGCTGATTGCGCGCACGCCACGGCGCTGACGAGACCCACGCATGCGCCACCCGCTGCTGCACTTGATCGCCACACGCCCGCAGTTGCTGGCCGAGCACGCCGGGGTTTACGCCGAATTGCTGGCTGAAGATCTCGGCGCGCTGTCAGGCGCCTGGCGGCGGCGCGCATTGCTGCTGGCTGCGGGTCTGTGCCTGCTGCTCACCGCGCTGGTGCTTGCCGGCGTAGCCGCACTGCTGTGGGCTGCGCTGCCCTCTGGGCAGCTGCAGGCGCCTTGGGCCTTGTTCACGATTCCCTTGCTGCCCTTGGTATCGGGTTTCGGCTGCCTGCGTGCCGCCCGGCCGCCGGCAGGCAGCGCAGGCTTCGGTAACGCCGGACGCCAGTTGCAGGCCGACCTGGCAATGCTGCGTGAAGCGGGCGCTTCGTGAACGGCGGCAATCCTGCCCCCGCCATCATTCGGTTGGCGCTGTCGCGTGAGCGGCTGCGGCTGGCCCTGGGCGGGTCCGCCATGCCAAACGGCGCCAGCCGGCAAACCTCGGAGCCTCTGACTGGCCCGGGGTTCGCGAGGCCAGGCGTGACGTCGACTGACCAGCCGAGCGGCGGCAAGCCCGTCCCCGGCTGGCTTGAAAGCCTGCTGGCCATGCCGATGGCTCAGGTTCTGATCGACAGCCTGACCGACTGGTGGCTGCGGCACCCGCTGCGCCCGGTGGTCGTCTTGGCCGGTGCGACCTTGACGGTGGCTATCAAGCCGGTGGCACAACGCCACCCATTCGGCCTGATGGCCGCCGCGCTACTGGCCGGTGGCCTGATCGCCTGGGCCCGGCCCTGGCGACACGCACGCTGGGCGCTCCGGCCCGCGCTGTTTGCCGGCCTGGCTCAGCAATTGCTGTCGAGGACTCTGGCTGAGTTGCCATTGCAGGCCTGGCTGACGGCCTGGGCTGAAATGGCGCAATCGCCGCGCGAGCCAGGGAACCCGTCCACGCCGCCGGGGAAGCCTGCCGCCGCGCCGCCCTCGTCCAGCTGAACCCGCACCCGAATCAAACGTCCAGCGCCCGGTCGTGGAACGCGTACCCGGCTTGCCAAGCTTTCGCCCTCGCCATGGCCACATGGGCCCGCTCCATCACGGCCTCGGCCGTGCCGCCTTCGGCAGGGCAGAACGCGATGCCGATGCTCGGCAGCACGAACCGCGTCGTCCGGCCGATCCTGACCGGTGCGGCCAACGTGTCGAACAGCTTGCAGGCCAGATGGCTCAGCGCCGCCTGATCGGCAAAGCCTTGCAGCATGCAGGCCAACTCGCCACCGCCCAGATGGCTGACCATGTCGGAGCTACGAAGTGCCCGACTCAGCCGCGCCGCCACGATGCGCAGCAGATGGTCTCCCATGCCTTGGCTTTCTTCATGGTCGACGGGCTGCAGACCTTCGAGTCCGATGACCAGCACCGCCAGCGCTTGGCCCTCGCACAGGTCATGCGCCAATACGTGCGCCAGTTGATGGCAGAAGTAGTCACCGTTCGGCAGCAGCGTCAGATGGTCGTGCAGCGCGCGGTGCTCGGCACGCTGTTCGAGGGCCTGGCCGGCCGAAAGGTCGGCGCGCAACTGGGCCAGCGCCGTGCGCGCATCGAAAAGTTCCAGTGCCTGCCGATGCCGGTAGTCCAGCTCATGACGCAGCGTCATGTGAAGCTGTTCGAGCGACTTCGCGCAGTCGAGCACGCCTTCGCTGACCTGCGCTGGCGTCGGCCCAGCGCGCCCGGGAGTCGCACCGACCGTCGTCCTCAGCCGGGCGGTCACGGCACCCAGCAGAACTTCCCAGTCCGTCAAGGCCAGATCTGTGGGAATCGCCTGCAATGGCGTCCCGGTTCTGGCGCCGGCCGCCCTGGGCTGCTCGGCGCCGCCGGCCTGGGGTGCGAACCGCGGGCCGTGCAACAGCGAGGCGCCGACGGCAGGCGCGTGATGCAGGCGGCCGGCAACTTGAGCTTCGGCGTCCATTTTCATCGATGTTCCTAACATGTCGGGTCGTGCAAGTGGATCGATCAGTGCCGCTTGCCAGCCCATGCCTCGCGGACATGGGATCGCATTCGCCAGCGACAAAGTTCCTTGTACCCAGCACGGCTCGGACTGTCTGTACGGCAACGTACATCGGCGAGCCGGCAAACCGGCCGGCAGCGGCGCGGTGGCCATCGTCACAGCCCTGACCTGCGCGTCAGTGCCGGGCCGTGACGCGCCAGATCGTGTTGCCGACGTCGTCGGCTACCAGCAGCGCGCCGGTACGGTCGAGCGCCACGCCCACCGGCCTTCCGTAAGCGCCGCCCTCGGGGCCGAGAAAACCGCCCAACACATCGATCGGCGTGCCGGCCGCAGGCCGGCTGCCATCGAACGGCACGAACACCACCTTGTAGCCGCTGTGCGGCCGGCGGTTCCATGAACCGTGCTGGCCGATGAACATGCCATTGGCGTAGTCGGCTGGCAGGCTGGTGCCGGCCGACCAGACCAGGCCGAGCGAGGCGGTGTGCGGTCCCAGCGCGTAGTCGGGCACGATGGCGCTGGCCACGCGTTCGGGCTGCTGCGGCTGCACGCGCTCGTCGACATGGCTGCCGTAGTAGCTCCAGGGCCAGCCATAGAAGCCGCCGTCCCGCACCGAGGTCAGGTAGTCGGGCACGAGGTCGCTGCCGAGTTCGTCGCGCTCGTTCACCACTGTCCAGAGCGTGGTGCCGCCGGGCGCCCAGGCCAGGCCGTTGGGGTTGCGCAGGCCCGTGGCGTAGAGGCGGTGGACACCGGTCTTGATGTCCAGTTCCCAGATCGCGGCACGCGCTTGTTCGGCCTCGATGCCACGTTCGGCCACGTTGCTGTTCGAACCTACCGTCACGTAGAGGCGCTGGCCGTCGGCACTCGCAATCAGGTTCTTCGTCCAGTGGTGGTTGATCGGGCCCGCAGGCAACTCTGCGATGCGCACCGGCGGCGGGGTGATGCGGGTGTCGCCCGCCACGTACGGAAAGCGCAGCACGGCGTCGGTGTTCGCGACGAACAGCGCGTCGCCGACCAGCGCCATACCGAAAGGCGAATTGAGCCCTTCGAGCAACACCGAACGGAGGTCGGCGATGCCGTCGCCGTCGGTATCGCGCAGCAGCGTGATGCGGTTGGCCGTGGGCACACCGGCACCGGCGCGCTGCATCATCAGCCCCATCACCCAGCCCTTCAGGCCCCGGGCGTCTTCGGTGCGCGGCGGCGCGTTGGTCTCGGCCACCAGCACGTCGCCGTTCGGCAGCACGTGCAGCCAGCGTGGGTGGTCCAGGCCGCTGGCGAAAGCGGCCACCTGCAGGCCGGGTGCAGGTTGTGGCTTCGTGCCGGCCGGCCAACCCTCGGCACGTGCAATGTGCACCGTCGGGATCAGCTGACCTTGCAGCGGCGCCGGCAGCGTGGGCGCCGCGCCGCTGCCGGCAGCCACCGGCAGGGTGGCGACTTCGCCACACGAAGCCAGCCCCAGCATTGCCAGCAAGCCAGCGGCCGCCAGCGCCGGCCGGCCGCTCCGCCCGAGAACCGGACGTGCAGATCGAATCACAAGCGGCCCATCAACAGCAGCACCACGACGACGATCAGCACCACGCCCAGCAGCCCGCTCGGGCCATAGCCCCAGCTTTGGCTGTGCGGCCAGCTGGGAAACGCGCCGATCAGCATCAGGATCAGAACGATCAAAAGTATGGTTCCCAGACCCATGGTTTTCTCCTCGAGGTTGTACGGAAAATCAGTTGGACGGAGCGGAGGCCGGAGGCGGCACCACGATCACGGTTGTGCCTTCGCCCGGCTTTCCGGTATTGCCGGTATTGCCGGTATTGCCCTGGCTGCCCTCATTGCCCTGGCTGCCGGTGGCTCCCGTCGGGCCCGCCGGACCGGGCGCGCCGGCAGGTGGCGGGGGCACATTGACGACGGTGGGCTTGTCGCAGGCGGTCAGGCCCAGCGCGGCAAGCGCTGCGGCCATCAGGATCGATCGCTTCATGGTGTTTCCTTGGTTGAGACAGGGCGGCTTGCTGCCAGAAACGAGCCGCAATGTGACGCCGGTCAGGCGCCATTGCTCGTACTGTGCAAGCATCCAGCGTAGGCTCCTCGAAGTTGCTTTTCGGTGCGCTGCCGCACACTCGAGGTCAATCAGTTGGATCGGCGCGCAAGGCGCGTCAGCGCACGGACAGGACGCCCACGAAGGTGCAGGATGAAAGCCATTCCACATGGATGGCAACCCGCGAGAGACATCACCATGGCTTCGAACGACGACAGGACGCTGCCGCTGGAAACATCCTCGTCGCGACCCCCGCTTCGCAAACGCAGTGCTCGCCAGGTGCGTGGCGGGTGCACGCCATGAGGCTGCCAGGCACCTACCGCCAGCGGTGTGCGGCCGCGCGGGCAGGCAGGCCGCCGCCGCCGCTGCGCGCGGTTGCAGCGGGGTGCGTTACGTCCCTGCCATCGGCCAGCCGCCCCGGCAGATCGCCGGAATCCGGCCCAGCACCCGCCATCGCACACGCAACCGGCGACTGGCTGACACTGATGGGCGACGCGGATTGGGAGTGCCTGAACTGAATCACCACAGGGCCAGGTTCAGCGATTGCCGCTTTGCCTGCCGAAGACGAGCCGATGAAGCGAACCGTCATGAAACCACGCCATCACACCGAAGGCCACCGCACCAGCCGCATCGGCTGGTTGCGCGCCGCCGTGCTGGGCGCCAATGACGGCATCGTCTCCACGGCCAGCCTGGTGGTGGGCGTGGCTTCCGCCGGCGCCACCCCTGCCACGGTGATGTTGACCGGCGTGGCCGGACTGGTGGCCGGAGCGATGTCGATGGCTGCGGGCGAGTACGTGTCGGTGTTTTCGCAGGCCGATACCGAGCAGGCCGACCTGTCGCGAGAGCGCGCTGAACTGGTCGCCGACCCGGCCGCCGAACACCGCGAACTCAGCGCCATCTATGTTGCGCGCGGGCTCGACGCAACATTGGCGCGGCAGGTGGCCGAGCAGTTGATGGCGCACGATGCGCTCGGTGCCCATGCGCGCGACGAACTCGGCATATCCGATACCCTCAGCGCGCGGCCCGTGCAGGCCGCGCTGGCCTCGGCCGCCAGCTTTGCGGTGGGCGCCGCGCTGCCGCTGGGGGTGGCCTGGCTGGCGCCGGCCGCGCAGCTGTCACCGTGGGTGGCCGGCACCTCGCTGATGTTCCTGGCCTTGCTGGGCACGCTGGCCGCACGCGCAGGCGGCGCGGACGTGTTTCTGGGCGCCTGGCGCGTCACCTTCTGGGGTGCGCTGGCGATGGCCATCACCGCCGCCGTCGGCGCCTGGTTCGGCACCACGGTATGAGCCTCGGGCCGGAGCTCCCGTTGCCCGTCCATTCATCGACCTTTGGTTGACCGTTACCCGACCAGATCGCGATAGGCCTGGCGGTCGGCCGCATAGCAGGCGCAGGCGGCGCTCTCCAGCCCGCCGCGGTCGAGCACAGTGATTTCGCCACGATGGTATTCGATCAGCCCGCCACGTTGCAGCCCGCCGGCCGCCGACGTGATGCCCACCCGTCGCACGCCCAGCATGCCGGCCAGTACCTGGTGGGTGACGTGGAAGTGATCGGCCTGCACGCGGTCATGACTCATCAGCAGCCAGCGCGCCAGCCGGGGGCCGATCAGGTGAAAGCGCAGGCAGGCTGCCGAAGCGGCCATTTGATCCATCAGCACGCACAGGTATCGGTTCACGCCTTCCTGCAGCGCCGCGCTGTGCAGCAACTCGGCGCGCAGGGCGGCACTGCCTATGCGCCAGGCCATGCCCGGCGCCTGCACCAGCGCACGCAATGGCGCCGTCACCGCGCCGAGAGACAGCGTCGCGCCGAGCATTCCTTCCCTGCCGACCATGCCCACCTCGAGGCCCTGGTGGTCAGCGGCATGCGTGACGACTGAAATGAAGCCGGCGACCGGGAAGTAGGCATGCAGCATCGGCAGCCCGGGCTGCACGAGCACATCGGCCAGCGGCAGAGGAACCTTTTCGCACAGCGCCAAAAGGCGGGCGCGATCCCTGCGCGGCAACATTTCGATCAGTTGATTCTCGGCGCTGGCCAATGGGCACTCCGATGTGGGGCCGGCATCTCGCAGGTCAGCGCGAACCGCCGGATTCCGCGCTCAGCAGCGGAATACCACTGCGCGCAGTGGCGGCAGTGTCTACCCTCACGAAAGCCGCCACCGTTCGGCAGCGCACGCAGGACGCGACTTTCCGCGCGTCCGTCACCGCGTTCGACAGCGCGTCAGGCCGCCAGCGCTTCGGGCTCGCGGTAGCCGCAACTGCGCCGGTTCACCGCATAACACTCGCACGCGCGCATCTCGAGTCGCCGACGGTCCAGCACCGAGATCAGGCCACGGCTGTAGCGGATGACGCCTGCCATCTGCAGCTTCAGCGCGGCTGCCGTCACGCCCTCGCGGCGCACCCCCAGCAGATTGGCCACCAGTTCCTGCGTCAGTCGCAGATCCTGCGAATCGGAGTAGTCCAGGCCGACCAGCAGGCGCCTGCACAACTGCTGCTCTATCGAGTGGTAGCGGTTGCACATGGCGGTCTGCGCCACCTGGGCAATCAGCGTCTGCGTGTAGTTCAGCAGCAAGCGCATCAGCGGGCTGGCGCGGAACATATCCGATTTGACGGCCTGCGCGCGCAGCCGGTAGCCCTGGCCAGCGCTGTGCACGACGGCCTGTCCCAGCGTGGCGTTGCCGCCCATGAACAGCGACAGCCCGACAGCGCCATCGTTGCCGACGACAGCGAACTCGGCCGAGCCGCCGTCCAGCGTCATGTATTGCAGCGAGACGGTGGCGGTGGTCGGGAACACCATGTGGGCCGGCGCGCTGCCCGAGTCGCAGAGCACATGGCGGAATGGCAACTCGACCAATTCGAGGTGCGGCACCCAGCGTTCCCATTCGCTGCCAGGCAACGAAGCCAGCAGGCGATTGTCGCGCGTGTCGGGCTGATGGTGGTAGGCAGCGTTCATCGGTGTGTGGACTGAGTTGAAGCAGTCCCGATGATCGGCAGGGCCGTTGCCGGCAGCTATCGGCCGTTGCCGCCAACCCATGTCGGCGGCTTCCTACAACGCCCTCTCAGTCGACGCCGCGTACAGGCAGCAACCGATCGTATTCCTTCTTGACGACGGCATAACACTCGCAGGTTCGGCGCTCGAGGCCACCGCGATCCAGCACCGAAATGTGGCCGCGCGCATACCGTATCAAGCCGGCCTGCTGCAGCTTGAGCGCGCTTTCGGTGACACCTTCTCGGCGCACGCCGAGCATGTTGGCGATCAGTTCCTGCGTCATCACCAGTTCGTTGCCGCTCAGGCGGTCCAGGCTGAGCAGCAGCCAGCGGCAGAGTTGCTGGTCCAGCGAGTGGTGACGGTTGCAGACCGCTGTTTGCGCCATCTGCGTGATCAGCGCCTGCGTATAGCGCAGCAGCAGGTGCATCACCGGGCCGGCGCGGTTGAACTCGTGCTTGATCGCCTCGGCCGTCAGCCTGAAGCCCAGGCCGGCACTCTGCACGACCGCGCGGCTGGGCGTGGAGCCGCCGCCCATGAAGAGCGAGATGCCGACGATGCCCTCGTTGCCGACCACGGCGATCTCGGCCGAAGCGCCGTTCTCCATCACGTAGAGCAGCGAGACGATGGCCGTGCTGGGAAAGTAGACATGGCTGAGCGTGCCGCCAGCCTCGTAGAGCACCTGGCCGAGCGGCAACTCCACCGCTTCCAGCAGCGGCAGCCAACGCAGAAGATCGACCGCGGGCAGTGCCGCAAGCAGATGGTTGGCGTTGGGGTCGGGGTTGGGGGTCATGAAGAACGTCCAAGGCTCGGTGCTGCGCGGCTGCTGGGTGCAACCAGGGCCATGGTTGGAGCCGGTTCAGTGCTCAGTATAGGCAGTGCGAGCGGCACCCTGCGTTCGGTATCGCTCCAAGCCGGGCCGAACCCGCGCCCCGCGGGCGGCCTGAGTGGCGTCGTGTAGGCCCCGTCCGACACCCCCTGGCGAGCCCGTCTGATGGGAATGAAGCGGCCTGCGCGCCACCATCAGAGCCAACACCTCGGCGCGGTGCGGGGCTCCTGCACCGGCACTGTCAGTCGAGCCGCTCACCTAAGGAGTTTCGATGAACAGCATTACCTCGAACACGCAGCTGCATTCGCGCCTTGCCGCCTGCGTGGCCACCGTCGCACTGCTCACGGCCTGCGCCAGCACACCGCCTCCGAAGGCCGAGTTGGCGGTAGGCAACGCCGCCGTAGAACGTGCCACCGGCCCTGCCGCGGCAGATGCCCCGGTAGCGCTGGCTCTGGCACGCGACAAGATGACACGCGCCAACACCGCCTACGCCGACAAGAACTACGACCTGGCCCGCCAGCTGGCCGAAGAAGCCTCAGCCGATGCCACGCTGGCCGAAGCCGAAGCACGCGACGTGCGCTCCACGCGCGCTTTGGCCGAAGTGCGTGAAGGTCTGCGCCAGCTGAAGGACGAAATGGTCCGCAAGTGAATACCCAAGATCGCCAGCAAACGCTGACGAGCCCACCGAACGTCAAGTCCAGGATCACCATGAACCACACCCTCATCACCAGCGCCGTACTGGCCAGCCTGTTGCTCGGCGCCTGCGCCTCGACACCGGCTCCGCCGCCGGCCCTGGTCGACGCACGCGCCAGCGTGAACACCGCTGGCACCAACCCTGCCGTGCTGACCCATGCGCCTCTGGAACTGAAGAAGGCCACCGATTCACTGACCCGCGCCAACCAGATGCAGGACAAGGGCGAGTCGCAGGCCGCCATCACCAGCGCCGCCTACGTGGCCCAGCAGCAGGCGAAGACCGCCGTGGCCGTGGCCCAGGCCAAGAGCAACGATCTGGCCATCACCGGCAGCGATGCAGAACGCGAACGCGCCCGCGCCGACATGCGCACGCTGGAAGCACAGCGTGCGCAGACGCAGACCCAGATCGCGCGCCAGCAGACGGCCACCGCCCAGCAGCAAACCGCAGTGGCCGTGGCCAGCGCCAACAACGCCCAGGCGCAGTCGGCGCAACTGATGCAGCAACTCGCCGAGTTGCAGGCCACGCAAACCGAACGCGGCATGCTGGTCACCCTGGGTGACGTGCTGTTCGAGTTCGGCCGTGCCGAGGTCAAGCCCGGCGCGCAGATGTCGCTGCGCAAGCTGGCGGACTTCCTTCAACAGAACCCGAACCGGCGCATCCTCGTGGAAGGTCACACCGACAGCGTGGGTTCGAACGACGCCAACAACCTGCTGTCGCGCAAGCGCGCCGACGCCGTCGACACTGCGCTCGTCGCGATGGGGCTGGACGCCTCACGCGCCACCACCGTAGGTTATGGTGAGGACTTCCCGGTGGCCGACAACCTCAGCGACACCAACCGCGCGCTGAACCGCCGCGTCGAGGTCTACATCTCCGACAGCGAAAAACCAGTGCAGTCGCGCCGCTGAGCCTTGGGTGAGCCGCCGCGCGGACGCCTCTTTCCCATCCCTATCTCGTTCGGCCTGCGGGTCGAAACGCTGGAGCCCCGATGAACGCCAACCTGAGTTTTTCCCCGCGCTGGAGCACGTCTGCCTACGGCGACCCCGCGGACACCTCGCCCGTGGACCTGACCGCGCTGGGTGAACATCTGCACCTGTGTCGCGGCTCGCAGGGCCGTCTGTTCAGCCTGCACTGCGCGGCCGAACGAATGAACGGCATCGTGGCGCCGCGCTTCATCACGACGCTCCTTGTGGTCACGATGATGATGACCGCCATTCTGCTGGTGCTGTAGGGCATGGCGCGACCGGCCCTGCAGCGCCTGGTAACGAACGTCTCGCCAGCGCTGCAGTCCCTGCTGAACCCGGCCCGTGGCGCCGTGCTGGGACCGATACGCAGCGAGATATTCGGCCTGCAGCGATTCGCCCAGCACGGCCGCAGCCTCGGCGACACGCACCGTGCCGGGCGCGCGTCTTCGTTCGCCGCGACTTTTTTTCCGCGCCTGCGCGACAACATCACGGTGCTGCGCGAGGCACATCGATACATCGGTACGCAGGCTTCGACCGGCTACGACATCAGCCCGGCGGCCGAGTGGCTGCTCGACAACTTCCACCTCGTCGAAGCGCAGCTGAAGGCGGTGCATGAAGGCCTGCCACGCAGCTACTTCCATGCTCTGCCGGTGCTGCTCGACGAGCCGCTGGCCGGGCTGCCGCGTATCTACGGCGTGGCCTGGGCCTTCGTCGCCCACACCGACGGCGCCTTCGACGAAGAACTGCTGGTGCGTTTCCTTTGCGCCTACCAGGACAGCCGCGAGCTGAACCTCGGCGAGATGTGGGCGCTGCCGACCACCCTGCGCGTGGTGCTGGTGGAAAACCTGCGCCGGCTGGCCGAGCGGGTTGCCACCAACAAGGCCGCGCGCGAAGTGGCCAACCTGTGCTGCGACCACATCGACGACTACACCGTGCCGGTGCTGGCCGAACTGCTGGAACTGCTGTACCAGCGCGGCGTGGGCCGAGTGTTCCTGGCCCAGATGGCTCAGCGACTGCAGGACGTGGGCGCCGGGCCGCCGGACGGTGAGGCCGCCGCGCGCAACGAATGGCTGCGCGCCGCGCTGCCCGACTCCGCCGCCGCGCTGGCCCAGCAGGGCACCGACCAGGCGGCCGACAACCTGAGCGTCAGTAACGCGGTGAGCTCATTGCGCGCCATCGGCGACGCCGACTGGCCCGGCATCGTGGCGCGGAGCAGCGCCTTGATGCGCCTGATGCTGTGCTCGCCGATGTTCGCCGCCGAAGACGTGACGACGCGCGACGACACCCTGCACGCGATCGAAGGCCTGGCCCGGCGCAGCGGTCGCAGCGAAGTGGCCGTGGCGCAACTGCTGCTGGAGCGTTTGCATCGCGCCAGCGGTGACGACGCCGTGGCCGGCCACTGGCTGGGCGGCTCCGGCCGGCCGGAGCTGCTGGCCGCACTGGGCGTGCATGAAGAAGCCTGGCGGGTGTGGCGCCGCATGGGCCGGCACGTCGCCCTGCCCGCCTACCTGGCTGCCCTGCTGGCGGGAACGCTGATGCTGTTGGCCTGGGTGCTGAACGGCAGCTTCGGCCCGTGGACGTGGCTCGCGGCGCTGCTGATGCTGTTCCCGGCGTCCGAGGCCGTTGTGGCGCTGATCAACCGGCTGATCAGTGAATCGGCGAGGCCACAGCACCTGCCCCGGCTGGCATTGGCCGAGGGCCTGCCGGCCGAGCACCGCGTCATGGTGGTGATCCCCGGGATGCTGACCGATGCCGCGTCGACACATGCCCTTTCGCATCGCCTGCACCTGCACCACCTGGCCAACCCCGAGCGGCATGCGCAGTTCGCCCTGCTCACCGACTGGGCAGACGCGGATGGCCCGCACAGCGCCACCGACCAGACCTTGCTGGACGAGGCGGTCCATCGCATCGAATGGCTGAACGTGCGCTACCCGGAGCCACCCGCCAGCGACGGCAGCGCCGCGCCGCCACGTTTCATCCTGCTGCACCGCCCGCGCACGTTCAGCGAATCCGAGCAGCGCTGGATAGGCTGGGAGCGCAAGCGCGGCAAGCTGGAGCAGTTGGTGGCGGCACTCGCCGAGCCCGCCGCGCCCAGTCCCTTCATCGACCTCGGCGAGCGCTCGCGCTGCGCCGCCGGCACGCCCTACATCGTCACGCTGGACAGCGATACCCAACTGCCGCCGGGCCGCCTGCGCGAGCTGGTGGGCGTGGCCGCGCACCCGCGGAACCAGCCCCGGCTCGACGTCACGGGCCGCAGCGTGGTGGCGGGCTTCGGCATCCTGCAGCCGCGCGTCGCGATCCCCTTGCCCGCGCCGAAGGAATTCACGCGCTTTCATTGGCTGTTTGCCGGTCAGTGCGGCATCGACCCCTACAGCGCGGCCAGCTCCGAGGTCTATCAGGATCTGTTCGGTGAAGGCACCTTCACCGGCAAGGGCCTGCTCAACGTGATGGCGCTGCACGCCGTGCTGCACGGCCGCCTGCCCGAGGGCCAGGTGCTCAGCCACGACCTGCTCGAAGGCTCGATGGCGCGCTGCGCCGCCGTCTCCGACATCACGCTGCTCGAAGACGCACCCTTTCATGCCGACGTCGCTGCCTCACGCGTGCACCGCTGGACGCGTGGCGACTGGCAGTTGCTGCCCTTCCTGCTCGGCAGGCAACACGGCAGCCTGCGCGCCGTCAACCGCTGGAAGATGTTCGACAACCTGCGCCGCTCGCTGGTGATGCCGACATCGCTGGCCCTGCTGGTACTGGCGCTGGCCGGCGCGCTGCATTCACCCTGGGCGGCGCTGGGCCTCGTGTTCGCGGCCTTCACGGCTGGGCCGCTGATGGGCGCGGTGGCCGGCTTTTCACCGAGCCGCGACGACATCGCCAAGCTGCACTTCTATCGTCAGGCCGCCATCGACCTCGGCCGCGCGCTGGGCGGCGGGCTCTGGCATCTGGCGATGCTTTTGCAGCATGCGCTGCTGGCGGTCGACGCCGTGGTGCGCGCGCTCTGGCGCATGGCGGTCAGCCATCGCCATCTGCTGCAGTGGACGACGGCCGCCGCGGCGCAGGCGCAGGCCAGGTCAGGCGTGCGGGCGCTGATACGTCGCCACTGGAGCCTGCCGGTGGTGAGCCTGCTGCTGGCGGGGGCCTTGCTGGCGGGCGGCACGCCGCACCCGGTGGCGACAACGCTGCTGTGCCTGATGTGGGCGCTGTCGCCGGTCTGGACATGGTGGGTCAGCTGCCCGCGCAGCCCGCGCAAGGACGCCACCCTGCCGCCGGAAGACCAGGCCGAACTGCACGGCATCGCACGCGACACCTGGCGTTTTTTCGAACGCTGCGTGGGCGCGGCGGATCTTCACCTGCCGCCCGACAACCTGCAGACCGCACCGCACGACATGCTGGCGCACCGCACTTCGCCGACCAACATCGGCCTCTATCTGCTCAGCGCGGCCTGCGCACGTGAATTCGGCTGGATTGGCACGGTCGAGCTGCTGGCGCGCCTGCAGGCGACGATGGCCACGCTCGACGGGCTGCAGCGCCACCGCGGCCACTTCCTGAACTGGTACGACACGCAGACTGCCATGCCGCTGCTGCCGATGTACGTGTCGACAGTCGACAGTGGCAACCTGATCGGCCACCTGCTCGCGGTGGCGGAGGCCTGCCGCGCAATCGCCGACGCGCCGCTGGACGCCGCTGCATCGGCCGCCGCCAGGTCGCGCTCGCTGGGTCGGCTGGCGCCGCTGCTGGCCGGGCGCAGCGGCCTGACACCGGCGCAGCGCGAACAGCTGCGCTGGTGCCTGGCGGATCACAGGGCGAACCGCGATTCAGCCCTGCTCGACAGCCAGGCCGCCGCCAGCGGTCAGGGCGATGAAACAGGGCGGCAGCTGCGTGTGATGGCCGAACGCTGCGAGCGGCTGGCCTGGCAGGCCGAGTTCGGCTTCCTGTACCACCCGAAGCGACATCTGTTGCACATCGGCTACCGCGTCGCCGAGCAGCAACTCGACGCCGGCTTCTACGACCTGCTGGCGTCGGAATCGCGCTTGACCAGTCTGCTGGCCGTCGCCCGGGGCGATGTGCCGGTCAGCCACTGGGCTTCGTTGGGCCGCCCTTTCTTCGCGGTCGGCGGGCAAGCCGGGTTGCGCAGCTGGTCGGGTTCGATGTTCGAATACCTGCTGCCCGGTCTGGTGCTGCATGAACCGCAGGGCAGCGTGCTGCATGACGCTTGCGATGCCGCGCTGTGCGAACAGATCGCGTACACGTCGGACCAGGGCATGCCATGGGGCATCTCTGAGTCGGCGTACGCTGGCAGCGACCACACGCTGGCCTACCAGTACGCGCCACAAGGCGTGCCCCGGCTGGCGCTGCGCCGCACGCCGGCCGACGAGCTGGTGATCGCGCCCTACGCCACGGCGTTGGCCGCGATGATTGCGCCGCACCGCGCCTGCCAGAACTTCGCGGCGCTCACGAAGCTGTCGGCTCGGGCGCGGTACGGCTACATCGAGGCACTGGACTACTCACCGGCGCGACAGACCGACGGCAGGCGCTGCACGCTGGTCCACACCTTCATGGCACACCATCAGGGCATGAGCATCGTGGCCCTGGCCAACGTACTGCTCGGCGGCGTAGCGCAGCGCTGGGGCATGGCCAACCCGCATATCGAGGCGGTGGTTTCGCTGCTGCACGAACGTGCGCCGCGCGAGGTGTCGACGCTGTCGGCGCCGCCGGCCGCACCGACTCTCCTGGCCGTACAGCGCCGCACCCCCGGCCTGCTGCGCGAGGTGGAACCGGGCAGCAGCGCGCTGGAGCCCACGCACCTGTTGTCGAACGGCCGCTACAGCGTAACCCTGCGCGCCAACGGGGCCGGCTGGAGCCGCTGGGGCACGCAGGGCATCACACGCTGGCGCGACGACGCCCTGCGCGACGCCCACGGCAGCTTCTTTTTCCTGCGCTGGGCGCGGCTGCTGCAGTCCGACTCTCCGCTGGCCTCCATTACCCAGCACCCGGCGCCCGACCCGGCGGCGCATTACCGCAGCACCTTCCACGCCGACCGCGTGTGTTTCGACGCCGCCTGGCCGCACATGCAGGCGCACACCACGGTCTGGGTCAGCCCGGAGGACGACATCGAGTTCCGCCAGGTCGAGCTTCGCAACCTGGGCTCGCGTCCGCTGGACATCGAACTCAGCTCGGCTTTCGAGGTGACGCTGGCCGACGACCGCGCCGACGAAGCGCACCCGGCGTTCTCCAACCTGTTCGTACGTGCCGAATGGTGGGCCGGACCGCAGGCACTGTGGTTCGAGCGCCGCCCCCGGCTGGCCACCGAACGCGGCCTGCAGATGGCGTTCTTCCTGGCGCAGTCCGACCCCCAGGTGATCAGCGTGCGTGGCCAGACCGACCGCCAGCACTGGGCCGGCCGCAACCGCGCCGCCAACCAGCCACTGGCAACGTTCGATCCACTCGCGCCGGCATTAGAAGGCGCGGTGGGAGACATGCCCAGCGAACTCGACACCGGGCTGGACCCCGTGTGCGCGCTGGCCGTGCGCCTGCGTATCGCGCCGCACGGCAATGCCACGCTGACATTCGCCACTGCGGCGTCGGACGATGGCGGCACGCTGCGTGCAGTGATCGACAAATACCGTCAGGCCATCCACGTGCAGCGCGCCTCGTTGATGTCTGCCACGCTGACCGGCATTCGCCTGCGAGAGTTGCGCATCAGCGCCGACAGCTTCGCCGCGATGCAGAGCTTGAGCAGCGCGCTCCTGATGTGCCTGACACGACCGCCGTCGGCGCCGGCACGCGGCGCCGGCACGCCGCCGCTGCCGAGCGACCGGCGTCTCCTGTGGCGCTTGGGCATCTCGGGTGACCGCCCGCTGATCCTGGTCACGGCCAGCATCGAACTGGGCCTGGGCATGCTGCGCTCGCTCGCTCAGGCGCTGCGCCTGTGGAACTGGGGCGGCGTGGCCTGTGATCTGGTGGTGGTGAACGCCGAGCCGGCTTCCTATGAAATGGCGCTGCAGCGCGAACTGGTGGCGCTGCGCGCGCGCCACATCGCCGAATGCTCGGGCGCACAGGCCAGCACCGCTTTCCATGTGCGGAGCGCCGACGAGCTATCGGGTCCCGAACTCGCCACGCTGAAAGGCCTGGCCCGCGTGCGGCTGCATGCCGACAGCCGCCCGCTTGCGCTTCATGTGCAGGAGTGGATCGAAGGCCATGACCAGGACTTCGAACTACGCCACGCCACGTCGACCAGCACCCTGGCCACCGGCACCTCGGCGGCCTCCGACACGCTGGCCCCGACCGGGCAATTCGACGCCGTCTCGGGCGAATTTTCATTCGATGTCGGCACTCGTCTGCGGCCTGCGCGGCCGTGGATCAACGTGCTCGCCAACCCCGGCTTCGGCGCCCAGATCTCGGAGGCCGGCGGCGGCTACACCTGGGCCCGCAACAGCCGCTTGAACCAGCTCACCGCGTGGTCGAACGATGCCGTCGCCGATCCGCCCTCCGAGTGGTTCCTGGTGCAGGACCTGAAGACCCTGCAGGTATGGCACGTGGCGCCGTCGGCCTGGAGCAACGCGGCGTCCGCGCACGGTGCGCCAGCGGCATCGCACCAGGTGTCGCACGGCCAGGGCCGCAGCCGCATCAGCCACCAGCGCGGTGATCTCGACATCAGCGCCAGCTGGTGCGTGGACGCCAGCGCGGCCGTCAAGCAGGTGCGGCTGAGGATCGTCAACCACGGCCCGCATACCCAGCGACTGCGCCTGGTCGCATTGGCCGAGTGGATGATGGGTGGCCAGCGTGCCGACCGCGCCACCGTGCACACGGCCAGGGCCAAGGCGGAGGGCACCGCAGCCGGCGGCAGCGTGCTGCTGGCCACCCAGCGGGAGGCATCAGCGGGCTTCGGCGACGGCACCGCCTTCCTGAGCCTCGTGCAACCCGAGGCCAATGCCGCAAGCGGGCGCCTTCGGTGGCGTGGCCGGTACGGCACCGACAGCCAGGGCGAACAGGGCGATCGCGCCACCGACGACGAATGGACCTGCGACCGCCGCGAGTTCTTCGACGCCCGGGGCCGCCTGGTCCTGCCCGACCACCTGGGTCGGCGCAGCGGCAGCGGCCTCGACCCCTGCGCCGCGCTGTCCACCACGCTCGTGCTGCCGGCCGGAGGCCAGGCCGAGCGTGTGTTCCTCATCGGCTACGGCGACAGCCCGCAAACTGCGCTGGAACTCGCCACCTCCGCCGCCGCCAAGCCTGCCGACCAGCGCGAAGCCGGAGTGCTGAAGTGGTGGGACGACCTGCTCGGCGCGACCACCGTGCAGACACCCGACCCGCTGTTCGACGCCATGGTCAACCGCTGGCTGATCTACCAGACGGTGAGTTGTCGTCTGTGGGCCAAGGCCGGCTTCTACCAGGCCGGTGGCGCCACCGGCTTCCGTGACCAACTGCAGGACGCGATGGCGCTGACCTGGGCTGCGCCGGACCTGCTGCGAGAGCAGATCGTGCTGTGCGCCTCCCGCCAGTTCCCCGAGGGCGACGTGCAGCACTGGTGGCACGCGCCGCTGGGCGCCGGTGTGCGCACCCATTTTTCCGACGACCTGCTGTGGCTGCCGCACGCCCTGCTGCGCTACCGGGGCGCCACCGGCGACGACACGCTGCTCGACCAGCGTGTGCCTTTCATCGAGGGCGCGGCCATCCCCGAAGGGGCCGAGGATGCGTACTACACACCTTCCGTCAGCGAACAGGACGCCACGGTCTACGAACACGCTGCGCGCGCCATCGACCGCAGCCTGCGCGTCGGCTTGCACGGCCTGCCGCTGATGGGCACCGGTGACTGGAACGACGGCATGAACCGCGTCGGCCACGAGGGGCGCGGTGAGTCGGTGTGGCTGGGCTGGTTCCTCTGCCGCCTGGTGGCCGACTTCGCTCCACTGGCCCGCCAGCGCGGCGAAGCGGCCCGCGCTGAGCGCTGGCTGGCCGCCGCTGAAGGCTGGACGCTGGCGCTGAACCGGCAAGCCTGGGACGGACAGTGGTTCAAGCGGGCTTTCTTCGACGACGGCCAGGCGCTGGGTTCGTCAGCCAACCCCGAGGCCCGCATCGACCTCATCGCGCAGGCGTGGAGCGTGTTCGCCGGCGCCACGCCTCCGGCCCTGCAGCGCCTGGCGATGGCCGCGGTGGAGGAACATCTGGTCGACCCGCACGCCGGTCTCATCAAGCTGCTGGATCCGCCGCTGGCCCACGCGCTGCCTAGCGCCGGCTACATCCAGGCCTACCCGCCCGGCGTGCGTGAAAACGGCGGCCAGTACTCGCACGCGGGCGTCTGGGGCCTGATGGCGCAGGCCGAACTGGCAAGTCGTCGCCTGTGGCCGGCCGCGAGCGCGGGAAAGACCGAACCCGCCCTGGGCCCGGGCAGCGACATTGCCTACCGCTACTTCAGCTACCTGAGCCCGGCCCACCGCGCCAGCCGCGGCAACGCCTACTGCATCGAGCCTTATGTGATGGCCGGCGACGTCTACACGCAACCGCCGTACGTGGGCCGAGGCGGCTGGAGCTGGTACACCGGCGCGGCGGCCTGGCTGCACCGGGCGGCCGTCGAGTCGATCTTCGGCCTGCGGCTGGAGGCCGACGAACTGTCGTTCCGGCCCTGCCTGCCGGAAGCCTGGCCACGCGCCGAGCTGACAATGCGGCGAGATGGCCGCACGATGCGTTTCCTGTTCATGCGTGATAGTCCCGAAGCGGCTCTGCGCAACGCGGCGGTGCCGGGCGCCACGCTGCTGCTGCCGGGCGAGATGCTGGCCTGGCGCGGCCTGGTGCCGCAGAGTTGTTACGTGATCCCGCTGCTGGCGAAATCAGCGGCCTGATCGACGAAAGCAGCCGCACCGGGTCGGGGCGCCGTCCTACAAGCTCAGGCGAAACGCGCCTATGGGCCCGGCGGGGCACGATTCCTACAGTTCATGCATCGGTTCGGCGCCAACGCATCGAACCGGGTCCCGCAGCCAGGAGCACATATGTCAGGACACAAGGAACATTCCAAGATCACGGCCATCGCAGTGGCTGAGCGCCAGCCGATGACGCTGGATGAAAACGCCATAGACGCCGCGCGGCGCAGCCTGGATCAGGGTGCCGTGACACCCGGCTATGGCCCCTGGCGCGCCGAGATTATCGGTCTGCTGAACGGCGCCCTGGCGACCGAACTGGTGTGCGTGCTGCGCTACAAGCGCCACCACTTCACCGCTGTCGGTCTGGCCTCGCCGAAGATCGCCGAGGAATTCATGGTGCATGCCAACGAAGAAGCGGCTCATGCAGACCGCTTGGCCAGGCGCATCGTGCAGCTCGGCGGTGAGCCCGACTTTTCGCCGGATTCGCTGATCGGCCGCAGCCACGCCGGCTACGACGATTCCCGAGAACTGACGGCCATGATCAAGGCCAATCTGATCGCCGAGCGCGTGGCCATCGAAAGCTACAGCCAGATGGTCGCCCTGATCGGCGACAAGGACAGCACGACGCGCCGCCTGCTCGAAGACATTCTCGGCGACGAGCAGCAGCACGCCGACGAGCTGGCCGACTGGCTGGCCTGAACCTGTCCCCCGGCGGACCCGGCAACTGCCGGATCCGCTGCAACCAACGCGGCCGAGCCGCCTTTCATTCAACCCGACTGGAGATAAACCATGATCATTCGCAACACCCTCGCCGCCTTCGTCGCCGCCATCGCCCTGCTGAGTGCCACCGGTTGCGCCGTCACGCGCGGCCAGGAATCGGTGGGTGCCTATGTGGACGACACTGCCATCACCACAGCCGTCAAGGCACGCTTCATCGAGAACACGACGGTAGATGCCGCCGCGATCAGCGTGGAGACGATGAAGGGCACCGTGATGCTGTCGGGCTTCGCCAAGAGCAGCGCCGAGAAGTCCACCGCCGAATCACTGACCTGGAAGGTCAATGGCGTGAAGGCAGTGAAGAACGAATTGGCCATCCGCCCGTGAACTTTCGCAAGTTCGGATATTTCAACCGCAACACCCTGAAGGAGTGCACATGAACTGGGACCGCATCGAAGGCAACTGGAAGCAGGCCACTGGCAAGGCCAAGGAACAATGGGGCAAGCTGACCGACGACGACTTCGACGTCGTCGCCGGTCGACGCGACCAGCTTGCCGGCAAGATCCAGGAACGCTACGGCGTTGCCAAGGACGACGCCGATAAGCAGATCGACGACTGGCAGCGCACGGCCACCGACTCGTGGTTCACCAAGCCCTGAACGTCAAGGCAGGCCACGGCCTGCCGATGACCTTGGTCGAGCTGTCTGAAACGACTCCGGTTCCACGCGAACCGGAGTCGTCTTTCGTTCAGCAGTTCAGTCTGCCGGCAGCTTCTCACCGTGCATGTGCCAGACCGCGATGAACATCGCGGCGATCACCGGCCCGATCACGAAGCCGTTGAGGCCGAACACCGACATGCCGCCCAGCGTGGTGATCATGACCACATAGTCAGGCATGCGGGTGTCCTTGCCGACCAGAAAGGGCCGCAGCAGGTTGTCGATGAGGCCGATGACGAGCACGCCCCAGGCGATCAGCGCCACGCCCTTCCAGACAGCGCCGCTGAGCAGGAAGTAGAGCGCCACCGGCGCCCACACGAGGCCAGCGCCGATGGCGGGCAGCAGCGACAGGAAGGCCATCAGCACGCCGCCCAGCAAGGCGCCGCCGACGCCTAGAAACCAAAATGACAGGCCGCCCAGCGCGCCCTGGATCGCGGCCACCAGCAGGTTGCCCTTCACGGTGGCACGGATCACGGTGCTGAACTTGTCGAGCAGTTCCTGCTGCTGGGAAGGCGCCAGTGGCAGGGCGCGCTTCGCGCTGCGCACCAGGCCGGCGCCGTCGCGGATAAGGAAAAACGCCAAGTAGAGCGTGATGAACAGGCTCGCCACGAAGTCGAAGGTGATCTGGCCGATGCCCAGCGCCTGCGTGGCGATGAATTCGCTGCCCTGCGCGAGTGCCTCCGACATGCGCTTGAGCACAACGTCGAAGTTGAACAGCCCGAGACGGTCGAGCAGCGAGGCCGCCCAATCCGGCAGCGCGACGAAGACGCCGCGGAAGTACTGCGCGGGGTTGAGCTCGCCGGAGACCAGCCGTGCATACAGCAGCGCCGCTTCCCGGCCCAGCGCCGCGGTCAGCAGCGCCAGCGGCAGCACCACCATCAGCAGCACCAGCAGCAGCGTGGCCAACGCAGCCCAGGTGCGGCTGCCCTTCATTCGCGGGAGGAGCCAGCGGAACCACGGCCTGAATAGCAGCGCGATGATCGCCGACCACAAGATGGTGCCGTAGAAGGGCAGCAGGATCCATCCGAGCGCCAGCGACACGACGGCGAGCATTGCCAGCGGTATCGGCTTGTGCGGAGGCGGGCCGGGCCGTTCTTGGTGTGGCTCAGGGGTCATCGGGTTCGTCCGCAGTATGGAAGTTGTCACCACAGGGTGCACGCCGGACTCCATTCTCCCGCGACAGCGCTGCAGCGTCTGTACGACGTCGCACCGGGCGAAGCCGCAGGTGACACCTCACGGCCCCGGTGGTGCGAAAGTCCTACACGCGGCCGGCGTGGCGACCGATGCGCCAATGGCGGTGACGCGTGTGAAATCGTCGCTGGCGACAGGCGTGGATTCATACACGCACGAAACCGCAACCGCCCGGCAGTCAACTCGAGGAAGCCCGCATGAACACCGAACAGGACACACCCACAGGCAGCACGCAGGCTCGCAGCCGGCTGTGGGCCTTGGTCAAGGACATCCGCTTCGCGATGTTCACCACCCGCCATGGCAACGGCCATCTGCACTCGCGGCCGATGACCACGCTGAACTCGAGTCTTGAAGAGGATGACAGCCTGTGGTTCTTCATGTCGCTGGGCGGTGAACCGGTGGAGGACCTGACGGCCGATCCCGTGGTGAACGTGGTCTACGTCGACACTGGCGCCGACAGCTACGTGTCGATCTCCGGCACCGCGACGCTGATGGATGACCTGGCGAAGAAGCAGCAGCTCTGGTCGAAGATCGCGGAGGCATGGTTCCCGGGCGGCCCGTCCGACAGCGATCTGGCTCTGGTGCAGGTGAAGATCATCCACGCCCACTACTGGGACGTGAAGGAAAACAAGCTGGTGCAGCTCTTCCACATCGCGCGTGCCATCGCCACCGGCAAACCGGTGTCCAAACTCGGCGAACAGGCCGAGATCCGAATGGGTTGACGGGACGAGCGCTGCGCGGTGGCAGAGGGCCTTCGAGCAGAGTGTTCGCATGAGGCGCAAGCGCGGCTCTTGTGTGCTGAGTGGATGAGAGGCCGCTGATCACGTGGCAGCCACCGGCGTCGTTCTGCTTTCCCTGCAGGCCGTCGTGATCAGCGACCTCATGGCGCGCGCCACGCGTGTGCCTTTGCCGCTGATGCAAATCGGGCTCGGTGCCCGGGCTCGGTGCTGCCATCCCCTTCACCGGGCTCAGTTCGGTGGTGCTGGACTCCGCGATCTTCTTTCTGCTCCTGCTGCCGCCACTGCTCTTCCTGGAAGGCTGGCGCATCCCGAAGGACGCGCTGCGCCGCGATGCCCACACCATGCTTAAGCTGGCGCCCGGGCTCGTGGTCTTCACGGTGGTGGGCATGGGGTTCTTCATCCACTGGGTGATCCCCTCGATGGCGCTGGCTCTGTGCGTTGCGCTGGCCGCAGTGATTTCGCCGACCGATGCCGGTGGCGGTCTCGGCGATCGCGGCGCGGACGCCGATTCCGCATCGCCTGATGCACATCCTGCAGGGCCAGGCGCTGTTCAACGACGCCACGGGTCTGGTGTGCACGCGCTTCGCAGTGGCGGCAGCGATGACGGGCAGCTTTTCGCTGGCCGGGGCCCTGGCTAGCTTCGTC
>Ga0209181_10000323_pt1 | contig 89963 bp, 82 predicted proteins | sample MAT05_FD_187208 | JGI IMG/M metagenome (GOLD analysis project Ga0209181, IMG submission 187208) | Freshwater microbial communities from Lake Fryxell liftoff mats and glacier meltwater in Antarctica - MAT-05 (SPAdes) (version 2) | ecosystem: Environmental > Aquatic > Freshwater > Ice > Liftoff...
CGAGGGCGTGACGCACTACCAGTTCACCGACTCAGAAAAGGAAGACGTGGCGAGGAACTGCGCGGCGGGGGTGGACCTTCAGACGGCGCACGCGCGAATCGTGGCGGCGTCGAAGGCGTTTCTCGACGCGGCGATGTCGGCGCGACCGAACGTCGGCGCCGATGCGCTGAGCGCGGTGCCGGGCAGCACGGTGACCACCCGATGAAGCCGACGCTCGCCCTCGCGCTGCTCGTCGGTGGTCTCGCGCACGCCGAAGCGGGTTGGCTGACTGCGCAGGGGCGCATCACCGAAGGCGCCGAGCTGGCGGTGTACGGCGGGCCGAAGTCGATCGGCATCGGGCTGTTGCGCTCGGACAACCACAACCCGGGCCGCGGCATCGGCGCCGAGCTCGCCTGGTCGCTGGCAGATCGCGTGGTCGAGGTCAGCGCCGCGCGGCGGTGGCAGCTGGGCGAACCGGGCAAGGCGACCTTCTCGGGCACCGTCGGCCTCGCGGGCTTCATCATCCCCGAGGGAAAGTTCGACCTCGCGCTCGGGCCCAACGTCGGCATCAACGCGGGCTTCGGCGGCAAGGCGATTTCCTTCGAGGTCGGCGTGCTGTCGGGCGTCGAGCTCTTCACGCGCGAGCTCTTTCGTTTTCCGCAGCGGCTGCAGGTGGGCGTGCGGGCGCAGCTGGGCCGGGTGACGTTGCGGCTCTATGGGCGTGCGGGCGTCGATCTGATTCTCGAACGGAACTACATCTTGCGAGCAGACGCGGTGCTCTGCGTCGGGCTGCTCAACCGACAGTGACGCCCAGCAGCTTGCCGATGCCGGCGGTGATCGCCATCGCGAGGCTGCCACCGAGGAAGACGCGGGTCGCGCCCCGAAACTTCGAGGCACCGCCGACGTGGGCCCCGAAAGCGCCCAGCGCGGCGAGCGCGGTCAGCGACGCGGCTGCAACAGTCGCAATCTGGTACCCGGCCGGAGCAGCGAGCAGCGCCAGAATCGGTACCGCCGCGAACACCGCGAAGCTGACCGATGAAATCCAGGCGGCCTGCAGCGGGCGAGAAAGCTCATGCGGATTGATGCCGAGCTCGTCGCGCAGGTGCGACCCCAGCAGGTCTTTCGCGCTCAGCTGCCGGGCGACTTCCATCGCGAGCTCACGCGTGAGCCCGCGCTTTTCGTAGATGCCGGCGAGCTCGCGCAGCTCACCAGCGGGCTCGTCGACGAGCTCCCGCTTCTCGCGCTCGACGTCGGCAGCCTCGGCGTCGCGCTGCGAGCTGACCGAGACGAACTCGCCGACGGCCATCGACATCGAGCCGGCGACGAGGCCCGCGACTCCAGCGACGACGATGCTCTGGGTGGTGGCGGCCGATGCGGCGACGCCGATCATCAGGCTCGAGGTCGAGACGATGGCGTCGTCCGAGCCGAGCACCGCCGCGCGCAGCCACGCGGCGCGGCCGGACTTGTGGGCTTCGCGATGCCTGCGGCGGCTGTTCATCGAACGACCAGCACCGGCTTGCGGCAGATGTGCACCAGGCGATCAGCGGTCGAGCCGAGCAGCACCCGTGCGACGGCGCCCCTGCCCCTGCTGCCGACGACCACCATCTCGAAGTCCTCGTTCTCGGCTTCTTCAGCGATGCGTTCGGCGGGTGAGCCTTCGAGCATCGCCGTGCGAATCGATGGGTCGCCGAGCGCCCTCGCGGTCTCTTCGAGAAGCTGCTTGCCGCGCTCGACCTCGGCCTTCACGACGTCAGCGACGACAGTGAAAGGCACCTGCCCGGGGATCAGCATCGGCGCGACGCAGTAGGTGATGGTCAGCTGCGCTCCCGTCGCTTGCGCAAGCGCCAGGGCGAGCCGCGCGGCGTGAAGCGACGGCTCGGATCCGTCGACGGCCACGAGGATCTTCTTCATGTGCCGACTATGCCACGCCCGGGAAGATCGCTGCGTCCCGAGCTTCGGCCGACGGGTACCGGGGGAACTTGCCAGTCGTCAAGGCGCCTGCGTCGGGCAGCGGGGTGGCTCCGGTCGCCTCGAGAACATGGGCCAGGAAGCGGCCATAGACCTCGGCAGCGCTGGCTCCGGGGAACAGCTTCGACATCACGGTGGTGTCGCTGTCGAGGCGAACAGAGACGGCCGCCCTCGTCGCGTCGCCCCACGAGAGGATGAGGTCGACGAGCAGGATCCCGCGCGGTGCGGCGCCGTCTTTCGAGAGCGGGATGACGCCCGCGGCGACGCCGAGGATCTGACGGAAGGCGAGCTGATTCTGGTCGCCGGTTCGCGACTGCAGCGTCAGGCCCGCGTCCGTCACGGCCAGCAGCGCGCAGAGCACCGATTTGGGCGGCGGGCGCGACGCAGATGGTTCCGGGTCTTCCGGGAGGCTCACCCCTCGACTGCTCTCGGGGTGAACGGAGTCTCGCAGCTGCTTCGCGCGCGCCAACAGCTCGGGCCCCGCGTCGGCTCGGGCGAGCAGCGTGTCGAGCGTGACTGCCGCAGTCGTCGTGTCTGCGCTCGCCAGCTGCAGCTCGGCGGCGCGGATCAATGACTTCGCCCCCATCAACCCTGAAGCGTCGCCACCGCGGAGGAACAACGGCTCGAGCAGGCCTTGCGCCTGGTCGCCCACCTCTTCCGCCGCCTTCGCGAGCGCGAACGCAAGCGCCGGCCTGAGCTCGTCGGGCTTTAGCGACGTCCACACTTCCCACAGGCCCGCGATCGCCCGCAGCCCTTCCTTCTTTCTCAACAGCCCATTCAGCGTGCGATCCAACCGCGAGATCGCGGCGGGCCGCGCGCCTTCCGCAAAATCCAGCGCGACGAGCCCCAGCTGAACATCGGCGTCCTCGGGGTGCGCCCTCGCGGCCGACTCGTACTTCGCCCGAGCGCCCGCGCGGTCTCCTGCCTGGACAAGCGAGCGCGCGTCTTCGACTTCCTTGAGCAGACTCACCGTCAACGGCCCGGTGTGGTGTTCGACCGAAGGCACCAGCGACTTCTCGAGGCCGATCGCCTTCATCCCGAACGCGACGCCTGCTCCGAAGGCGAAGCCGCCGACGTGCGCCATCACGGCGACGCCGCTCGCCTTGCCGCCCGACATCACCGCGCTGAACACCTCGGTGGCGAACCAGAGAAAGCCGCACACCCACGCCGGCCAGAGCCAGATGCCGCGGAAGAGGCGGAAGCCCACAAAGAAGAAGTAGCCCATCGACACTCTGCGGCTCGCGAAACGGACGGCGAAGGCGCCCATGCAGGCAGCGATCGCTCCGGAGGCGCCACCCATCGACACCGTCGAGTGGCGATCGATGAGGAAGTGCGCGGTCGCCGCGAAGAGCCCACCGAGGAGGTAGAAGCCACCGAAAATCTTCCGACCCCACGCGTCCTCGAGCAGCGGGCCACACATGTAGAAGAAGAGAAGGTTTCCGAGCAGGTGCATCCACCCGAAGTGGATGAACATGTGCGTGAGCAGGCCCCACTGAAAGAAGCCACGGCTGGGCACGAGCGCGAGCTTCCGCATCGGCGTCTGCTGCGCTTTCTCGAAAGCCTGCTGGAAGCGAACGGTGAACGAGCGCTGTTCGGCGTCGAGGACGTCGCCCGTCGGAGCCGGGTGCGACTGCAGCCACTCCGCCCGGTAAGCGGCGATCTGCACCTTCTCTTCGTCGGGAAGAAAGTTGGGCAGCTCGAGGTACGGGTGCGCTTCCCACTCGCGAATCAGCTCGCGCATCGCGCTGCTCTCGACGCCCTCGGCGTTGGACGGCAGCACCCAGGTGCCGAAGAAGAGGGCGACGCAGGCGGCGACGATGCCGATGCAGACCACGGGAAGGCGGACCTCGTGGCCTTCCACTCCGACGGGAATCAGGATGAACACGGGCGGTGATGAGACCACGAAGCTGCAGCAAGATTCGCCTTCCCCTTCTTTTCATTCCGCTTATCTTGCGCGCCTTTTCGGGAGTCACCCCTATGACCGAAGACATCCGCGCCATCGTCAAAGAACATGGTCGCCTGCCCGTCGACATCGCGACGCTTGCCGATGAAGCCGACCTCTATTCCGCCGGCTTGACGTCCCACGCCTCTGTCAATCTGATGCTGGCCCTCGAGTCGAAGTTCGACCTCGAGTTCCCCGAACGGATGCTGCGCCGCAAGTCGTTCGAGAGCGTCGCGGCGATTCGCGCGGCGATCACCGAGCTGGTCGCCGAAAAGGGGGGCTGACGTGACGGCCCTCGAGCGCGCGCGAAGAGTCGGTGAGCTGGCCGTGAAGTTCGCCGATTCGGTGGACAAGGAAGCCCGGTTTCCGGCCGAGTCGATGGCGGCGCTGAAGGAAGCGAAGCTGTTGGGCATCATGGTGCCGAGCGAGCTGGGCGGAGAAAGCGCCACCATCTCGACCGTCAGCGAGGTCTGCCACGCGCTGGGCCAGTACTGCGCCTCGACGGCGATGATCTACGCGATGCACCAGATTCAGGTCGCGTGCTTCGTGCGGCACGGCCAACAGTCGCCATGGCACCGCACGTTCCTCGAACGCCTCGCGAAGGAACAGCTGCTGCTCGCGTCTGCCACCTCGGAAGCGGGAATTGGCGGCGACGTGCGCAGCAGCTCGTGCGCGGTCGAGCTCACGGGCGACACCTTCAAGCTGAAGAAGAACGCGATCGTCATCTCGTACGGCGCGAACGCCGACGCGATTCTCGTCACCGCGCGCCGCACGGCGGAAGCGCCGCCGTCAGACCAGGTGATCGTCGTGGTGTTGAAGCCTGACTACCAGCTCGAGCAGACGGGCGGCTGGGACACGCTGGGCATGCGTGGCACCTGCAGCAACGGGTACTGGCTGCACGCCTCGGGAAACGCGGCGCAGATTCTGCCGCTGCCCTACGCCGACATCTCGGCGCAGACGATGTTGCCGACCTCGCACCTCACCTGGTCGTCGCTGTGGCTGGGAATCGCGACGAACGCGGTGTCGCGCGCACGCGCCTTCATTCGCACCGAGGCACGGAAGAAGCCGGGCTCGACTCCGCCCGGAGCCGTGCGCCTCGCCGAAGCCGTCAGCATGCACCAGCAGATGAAGGCGAACGTCGTCGCGGGCGCGAAGCAGTACGAAGACGCGATGGGCAACGTCGAGAAGCTGTCGTCGCTGTCTTTCGCGATCGCGATGAACAGCCTGAAGACGGGCACCTCGCAGATGGCGGTCGCGGTCGTGAACCACGCGCTGATGGTGTGCGGCATCTACGGCTACAGAAATGACACGAAGTTCAGCCTGGGCCGGCACCTGCGCGACGCGCACTCGGCGGCGGTGATGGTCAGCAACGACCGCATCTACGGAAACACGGCCAACCTTTTGCTGGTCCACAAAGAAGACAACGGATTGTTCACGTGAACGCCATGGACGCCCAAGCCACTTTCCTGAAGTCGCTGATCGACGCCGGCCTGCTGATTCCGATGGGAGTCGACGGGCTGTTCGGCCGCAGCGGCACCTTCGAAGACGTCGTCGAACGGTTCAACACGGTGATCACGAAGTACGGCGGGGGCGACGGGCCAGAGGTGATGCGGTTTCCTCCGGCGATCAACCGGCAGCACTTCGAGGAAAGCGAGTACCTGAAGAGCTTCCCCCAGCTGGCGGGCACGGTTCACAGCTTCATGGGCAACGAGCGCGACCACATGGCGCTGCTCGACAAGCTCGAGAAGAAGGAAGACTGGACGGCCGGGCAGAAGGCCACGAACGTGGTGATGACGCCGGCGGCCTGCTACCCGATTTACCCGACGGTCGCGAAGCGGGGCCCGCTGTCGAAAGACGGCAACCTCGTCGACGTGTACTCGTACTGCTTCCGCCACGAGCCTTCGCTGGATCCAGCGCGCATGCAGCTGTTCCGGATGCGCGAGTACGTGCGCATCGGCACCCCGGCGCAGGTGATGGCCTTTCGCGAGCTGTGGCTCGAGCGCGGCCAGAAGCTGATGAAGTCGCTGGAAGTGCCGCTGAACATCGACGTGGCCAACGACCCGTTCTTCGGCCGCGCGGGAAAGATGCTGGCGGTGAACCAGCGCGACCAGAACCTGAAGTTCGAGCTGCTGATTCCAATCACCAGCACCGAGAAGCCGACCGCCTGCCTCAGCTTCAACTACCACCAGGACCACTTCGGGCACCTGTGGCACATGAAGACGCCTGACGGCGCAGTGGCCCATACGGCGTGCGTGGGCTTCGGGATGGAACGGGTGACCCTGGCGCTGTTCAAGCACCACGGGCTCGACGTGAAGGCGTGGCCGAAGGGCGTTCGCGAAGTGCTCTGGGGTTAGGCGAACGTGCTGCCGAAAATCTCGACCCAGACTTTCAAGCCGCACGCGCTGCACGGCGGCACCCGCAGCTGGCCCGAGACGAACTGCTACGTCGACTTGTGGATTGAAGTGCTGAACGCGTACGGCCTCGAGCCGGCGGCGGCGCTGGGGTTCACCGTCGCGCAAGACTTCGAAGGCGACCAGCTGACGTTCTTCAAGTTCCCGCTGGAAGACCTGCAGGCGCTGTTCGGGCTGCATGTGCAGGAGCTGGCAATCTACGACTCGATCGAGGCCCACACCGCGGTCCAGCTGGATCGCGGGAACCTGGTGCTGGTCGAGATGGACAGCTTCTATCTGCCCGACACGCGCGGCACGGCGTACCAGCATGAGCACGTGAAGACGACGGTCGGCATCGTCGAGCTCGATGCGGTGCACCGACGCCTGGCGTACTTCCACAACGCGGGCTTCTACGAGCTGTCGGGCGAGGACTTCGACGGCGTGTTCCGCCGCATCCCCGCGCTGAAAGACGACCCGAACGTGCTCTTCCCATACGTCGAGTTCGTGAAGCTGAAGGAAGGCGAAGGCAAGTCGGGCAAGGCGCTGCTGGACGAAGCGAAGGCGCTGCTGAGGTGGCACCTGCACCGCCGGCCGACCAACCCGATCGCGAAGCTACGGCCAGAGTTTCCGCGGCACCTCGAGCAGCTGGCGCTGCGGCCGATGGCCTACTTCCATCTCTACTCGTTCAACGTCGTTCGCCAGCTGGGGGCGAACTTCGAGCTGCTCGGCGACCACTGCCGATGGCTTGCGGCGCAGGGCGAAGGCGGGCTCGAAGAGGCGATCGCGGCGTGTGAGCAGCTGGCGTCGACGACGAAGGGGCTGCAGTTCCTTCTCGCGCGCGCGGTGAACAAGAAGAAGTTCGGCGACTTCAACCCGACCCTCGAGACCCTCGAACGGGCGCACGACACTGCGCTCGGCGTGCTGGTCAAGCGGTACGGGTAGACGTGCGCAGCTTCCTGCTCTCGGCATTGAAGAAGAAGTTCGCCGCGTCTTCGCTGGAAGACTTCAGCGAAGAGCACGCGCACGACTGGCTGGTGTGGGAACCGGGCGGGTGGAGCCCTCCGGCGAAGACGACGCTCGCGGGCGCGTCGTTGGTGAACCCGCAGCCGCCTAAGACTCCGCCGAAGACGCTGAGCGCCGAGGCCCTGGCGCTGGTGTTGGAGCCGAAGCGCGATGGCTCGCCCATCATCGTCGGGCGCGCAAACTGCGACTTCGAAGTGAACGACGCCACTGTGTCGTTGAAGCACCTCGCCTTCGTCTACGACGGCTACCGGTGGACTGTGGCCGACTTGAGGAGCCGCAATGGCTCGAAGCTCGAAGGAATGCGCCTGGGCGAGAAGCACGCGCCGCTCTTCAACGGGGCCGAGGTGGTCATCGGCACGGTGCGGCTGACCTACTACCTGCCCAATGGCATGCACGAACGGCTGACGGATACGCGCTGAGATGGCGAAGGTTCACTCGATCACTGGGCGGCGAGTGGTGTCGCTTTCCGACGGCTGGGAGCTGTGCGGCACGGCGGCGAACGCGGCGAAGGCTCCGGCTGAGCTGCAGGGGCCGTGGCTTCCCGCGAAGGTGCCGGGCACGGTGGCGCAGGCGCTGCGCGATGCGGGGAAGTGGTCGATCGACGCGGCAGCCCCGCTGCACAACCAGGACTTCTGGTTTCGCACCCGCTTCACCGCGACCGGGCCGCAGACGCTTCGCTTCAACGGGCTCGCGACGCTTTCCGAGGTCTGGCTGAACGGAACGAAGTTGTTGCAGACCGACAGCATGTTTCTCGCGCACGACGTGGCGGTGAACGGCGCGGGCGACAACGAGCTGGTGATCGCGTTCCGTGCGCTCGAGCCGGTCTTAAAGGGAAAGAAGGGGCGTGCGCGATGGCGGCCGCGGATGATCGAGCCGGCCACGCTGCGCTTCGTCCGCACCACGCTGCTCGGACATCTGCCGGGTTGGTGCCCGCCGGTTCACGCAGTGGGCCCCTGGCGCAGCGTCGAGCTGATTGAAGAAGGCCCTTTGAAGGTGAAGCGCGCCGACGTGCGCAGCCACCTCGACGGCGCTGCGGGGGTGCTGGCGCTCGAGCTCGAAGTCGAGGGCGCGAAGGCCGACGCAGTGGTCGACGTCGCGGGCCAGCAGGCGCCGCTGCGGTGGGTGAAGCCGGGCGTGCTGCGCGGCGATGTGCGAATCGAAGAGGTCGCTGCGTGGTGGCCGCACACGCACGGGACGCCGGCCCTTCACGGGTTGTCGGTGCGCATCGGGGAGTTCGTCATCGACCTCGGCCGGGTCGGCTTCCGCGCGGTCGAGCTCGAAGACGGCACCCAGCTAAAGGTGAACGGCGAGCGCGTGTTCTGCCGCGGCGCCTGCTGGAGCACCGCCGACCTCGTCACCCTGCCCTCTTCGCGCGAGGCGTACCTGCCGTGGCTTACGCGGATGCGCGACGCGGGGATGAACATGGTGCGCGTGGGCGGGACGATGGCGTACGAGTCCGACGCCTTCTTCGCGCTGTGCGACGAGCTCGGGCTGCTGGTCTGGCAGGACTTCATGTTCGCCAACTTCGACTACCCGGTGGCCGACGCGGCCTTCGCCAAGAGCGTCACCGACGAAGCGGCGCAGCTGCTCGACCGCGTCCAGACGTCGGCGTCGCTGGCGGTGCTGTGCGGTGGAAGTGAGGTGGAGCAGCAGTCGTCGATGCTCGGGCTGCCGCGCGCGTCGTGGAGCTCGTCGCTGTTTCAAGAGGTTTTGCCCGGGCAGGTCGACCGGCTGCGGCCCGACGTGCCGTACGTGACGAATTCGCCGTCGGGTGGTGACCTGCCGTTCATCGCGAACCGGAACATCACCCACTACTACGGGGTCGGCGCGTACCTGCGGCCGCTGGAAGACGCGCGCCGGGCCGAGGTGAAGTTCGCCAGCGAGTGTCTGGCCTTCGCGAACGTGCCCGAGGCGGCGACGGTGGCGAAGGTGCTCGCGTCGGGTGAGCTGCCGGTGCACCACCCGAAGTGGAAGGCACGGGTGCCGCGTGATGTCGGCGCGTCGTGGGACTTCGAGGACGTTCGTGAGCACTACCTCGAAAGGCTCTACGGGGTGCGGCCCGCGACGCTTCGCTACGAGGACCCGAACCGGTACCTGCAGCTGTCGCGCGCGGTGACGGGCGAGGTGATGGAAGAGGTCTATGCCGAGTGGCGCCGCGCGCGGTCGGGCTGCGGCGGCGGGCTCGTGTTCCTCTACCAGGACCTCTGGGCGGGAGCCGGCTGGGGGGTGGTGGACGCGCTGGGCGCTCCGAAGGCGGCGTATTTCGCGTTGAAGCGCGCGTTCCGCCCGGTGCAGGTCGCGCTCACCGACGAAGGCGTTAACGGGCTCGCGGTACACGTCACCAACGAATCGCCACGGACGCTGAAGCTGAAGCTGTCGCTGCAGTGCCTGCGGCTCGGCGAGGTGCCCGTGGTGCAAGCCGAGAAGGCGCTGACGCTCGAGCCGCGGTCGGCGATGGAGCTTCAGGCCGCGTCGCTCTTCGATTCGTTCTTCGACACCACCTACGCATATCGCTTCGGGCAGGCGGCGCATGACGTGACCGTCGCGGCGCTGACGGACGACGCGGGCGTGCGCATCGCCGAGGCTTTTCATTTTCCGACCGGCCGCGGCTCGGCCCGGGTCGAGCTCGGGCTCACCGTGGAAGTCGAGGCGGCGGGCGGCGGCTGGGTGCTGAAGGTGAAGACGAAGCGGTTTGCCCAGTCGGTGCACCTCGACGACGAGCACTTCCGCGGCGATGACGACTTCTTCCACCTGGCGCCCGGGGTCGAGAAGACGGTGAAGCTGCTCCCGCGCGGTGCGTCGGGCGCCGGGCCTGACGGCGAGGTGCTGGCCGTGAACGGGCTTCAGCCCGTGCGCTTCAAGGGGAAGAAGTAGCGCAGAGGCGGCTCATCCCTCGACTTCTCTTCCGGATGAACGGAGTCTGCTCGGCGCTACGCGAGCACGCGACCGAGGGCAGTTCTGGCCGCCCAGAAGCCGCACATGCCGTGCACTGCGGGGCCAGGTGGAGTCGACGCCGAGCAGAGAAAGATTTTCGGGTTCGGCGTCGCCCACGGCGTGATTGAGAAGTTGGGGCGGAAGAACAGCTGCAGGCCGTCGATGCTGCCGGCCGAGATGTCTCCGCCCACGTAGTTCGCGTTGTGGGCCTCGAAGTCCGCCGGCCTGCGCGTCGACCGTTTGAGCACCAACGATTGAAACCCCGGAGCGAACCTTTCCAGCTGCGCTTCGATCCGCTGGGTCATGTCCACCGTGCTGCCGTTGGGCAGATGACAGTACGCCCACAGCGTGTGCTTCCCCGCCGGGGCGCGCGTGTCATCGAAGAGGCTCTGTTGGGCGACGAGCACGTACGGCGACGTCGGCGCCTCACCGTCGTTCGTCTCGGCCTCGGACTTCGTCACCATCGCCGCGGTGCCGCCGAGGTGAATCGTGCCTGCGTCCCGGCACGCGGCGTTCGTCCACGGCATCGGACCCGACAACGCGTAGTCGAGCTTGAACACCGCGTTGCCCTTCGTGAACCGCAGAACGCTGGCGTGGTACCGCGGCGGCAGCGCGTCGCCGCAGATCGCCGACATCCCTCGCGCGTTCGTGTCGAAGAAGTACGCCTTTGCCTCGGGCAGCTCGCGCAGCGCCCGCACCGGCACGCCCGCCTGCGCGTCCCCACCCAGCGACTGGAAGTAGCCCATCAGCGCGTCGGTGATTTTCTGCGTCCCACCCTTCGGCGCCGGCCAGCCCACCGCGTGTCCCGCGACAGCGAGCCCAAAACCCAGCGACGACGTGAGCAGCTTCGTCAGCCGCCCGAACGAGTGTGCCGCGCAGCCCATGAACAGCGCCTTCGCCTGCGGCCCTTCGAATTCTTCTTCCACGAAATCGGACGCAGGGCGAATCGCGTGAAGCCCCAGGCGCGCGAACAGCAGCGGGTTGGTCGGCACGCGCAGCACCGGGTTGAAGAGCGCGCCGCGGAAGTCATCCCATCGGTCGACGAAGGGCTTCATCAGGTGAATCCACTTCTCGCCGTCGGGGCCCAGCGTCGCTGCGGTCTCTTCGAGTGACCGGTGCAGCGCCCCGCCGCTGCCGTCGTCCAGCGGGTGCGCGAGCTGGACCTTCGGGTACATCCACTCGAGCCCGAACTTGTCGAGCGGCAGCGTGGTGAAGAATGGCGACGACGCCGCCATCGGGTGAATCGCAGAGCAGAGGTCGTGGGTGAAGCCGGGAAGCGTGAGCTCGGCGCTGCGTGCTCCTCCGCCGAAGGTCGGTTGTGCCTCGAGCAGCTTCACCTTCTTTCCGTGCCGCGCGAGCTCGATCGCGCACCCGAGCCCGTTCGGCCCGGACCCCACCACCACCGCGTCATAGCTCGTTCCCATGCGGGCTACTTAGCCTCGCCGCGACACCGCGTCCTGAACCGCGAGAAGGCCTCCTTACAGAGGGATTTCGATCGCCAGCGAGGTGCGGAACTGCGGGAACGCAAACGGAGCGCCCTTCAGCTGCGGCACCGGCAGCGCGACGCCCAGCGGGTAGAAGACGAGGTAGAAGTGCTTGCTGACCTTGAACTCGACGCCGAGCGGGTTGATGCCGGCGAAGACGCCGGTGCTGCCCTTCGGCACGCCGGCGAGGTCGAGCATCGCAATCGCGACGCCCAGCGACACGCTCGACCGCAGGTTGACGCGCTCGAACTTCATCGGGAAGCGGACGATCAACGACAGGTAGATGTTCGTCGCGCCCGTGCGCAGCTTCTGGTTGTGAAGGCCGTACCAGCCGTTGATTTCGCCATCGAGGCCCAGCTGAAGGTAGTCGTTGAAGCGCAGGCGGATGCCCACCACTCCGGCGACCGCGATGTTGTAGAAGCTCACGCCGCCGCCCGCGTGAAGCGCGACCACCGAGCGACGGTTCACGGCCTCCTTCTGCACCGAGCGCACTTCGTCGGGAGTCACCGGCACCACGGCACCTTGCTCGGCGGCCTGCGGCGACTCCACCGGCGGCGCGTTTGCGGCGTCCTGGGCGCGCGCCGACACCGGCAGCATCAACGCGAGCACCAGCCAGCCAGCGCGAACCTTGCCCTTCCACAGCAGCGCGACGAGCAGGCAGCTGATCGCGAGCAGCGGAGGAAAAGCGCCGGTCGAGCTGCAACCGAAAGTTCCCTTCTGCGCTTCGAGCTTCGCCTCGGGCGCAGCGCACCAGGAGTTCGAGGACGTACAGCCGCTCTGGTAGCCGAGGTACTTGTCGAGCAGCACGTCGAGCGCGGCGAGCTTCTCGCTGCGCGTCAGCTTCACGTCGAGCGCCGTCTGCAGCACTTCGGTCGACGCCGTGGTGGCGAGCTCGCGGTTGCGCACCTGCAGTGGGTCGGTGCCATCGCACCGGTCGAGCTCCATGCTGTGCTGCGGCCCGTCGCGACCCGCAGCGTATTCCTTGTCGACGACGTCGACGTAGTTGAGCGTCACCGTCACGTGCGTGCCGTCGTCCGGCCGGTAGCTGTGGCTGAAGCTGTCTTGCAGCGTGTGAAGCGCCTGGCCGATGCGCAGGTAGAACATCGGCAGGGCGACCTGGGTCTTCCCGCGCAGCGACAAAGCGACGGGCACGTTCGAACGGATGTCGAGGGTCGGGTGGCCCGAGTCGTCGAGACCATCGAGTGACTCGGTGAACTTCTCGCGAATGAAGGCGCGGCACTCGGTCAGCGCGGCCTGCGTTCCACCCGGCTCGTCTTGATCCGGCGCGCGCAGGCAGTGCTCGCGCTGCCCATCGGGGTCTCCGTGGATCAACGCCAGCGAGTCGATCTCGTTCGGGTCGCGGCCTTTGAGGTCGTTGTCGCGCACGCCCAGCAGCAGCGCGATGGCGCCGAGGTCACGCATGTCGTCATCTGGAGTGAAGGTGACGTCGTCGACGATGGCTTTGTCGTTGCGGCCCAGCGACACCAGGGGCGCGGCGGCGGGCGTTCCCGCGCGCGCGTTTCGCAGCGCGGCCATCGTAATCGGCTCGTGGCAGGGCGTCGTTAGCGCGCTCGAGACCGAGAAGGCCTCGGCGGCGCCGCCGGTGAAGACGACGACGAGTGCTGCCATCCGCAATGGGTCCATGCCGGGGGCTCCATGCAGCAACCGCGCCGGACTTTTACCGCTGCGGCGTTAGTCACTCGGCAGGAGTGGGCACGCCCAACTTCGCCAGCTCTCGCCAGAACCCGGGGAAGGATTTGGCGACGCAGCCCGCGCCTTTCAACCGAAGCGGAACGCGCGCGAGGGTGGCGAGGGTGCCGGCGGCCATCGCGAGCCGGTGGTCGTCGCGGCTGTCGAAGACGATCGATGCGATCTGCCCCGATGGGACAAGATGCAACGTGTCTCTATCGAGCCAGGCGGAGGCTCCGGCGGCGGTGGCGAGGGCGATGATGCCGTCGGCGCGGTCGCTTTCCTTGCCACGGAGAATCGAACAGTCGGTGAAGCGCGAAGGCTCGCGCAGCACGCAGGCCAGCGCGGCGAGCGTGGGGATGCTGTCGGGAAAGCGTGCCGCCGAGACGTCGAGTGCGCCGTGCAGCGCGCCGATGACGTGGCCGTCGTCGCGCACGGTGAGGCCTACTGTCGCGAGCGCTGCGACGATCGCGCCGTCGGGGTGCAGCGAGGGGTCGGAGAGCCGGGCCACCTGGGCGTCGTGCGCCCACGCCGCGAGCAGCAGGTAGCCAATCGACGACCAGTCGCCGGGGATCTCTGGCAGCGGCCGCGCCGCTTCCCACTTCACCGTGAACGTCGAGTCGCCGCGAACGTCGAAGCCCGCCGCGCGAAGCCACCGCACCGTCATCTGCAGGTAGCCGTCGCTGACGCGCGCACCTTCGACGCGAACAGAGCAGGGGCGATTCGTGCGGTGCGCGATCGACGCGGCGCCGAGAAGGAGGCTGCTCGCGTACTGGCTCGAGGCGTCGGAGACGACGGTGAAAGATGTCGGCAGCGGGTCCAGGGCTCGCACGTCGGCCAGCAACGTTCCGGTGCCTCTCGTCGCAGCAGGGGCGAGCGCGTCGAAGAGCGCGGCATGCGGGCGTTCGGCCAGGCGCGAGGTGCCGTGCAGCCGCAGGTGCGCGCCTGGCGTCACCGCGACTTGCGTCATCAGGAAGCGAAAAGGCGCGCCGCCGTCGTGGCAGTCGGCATCCGTGCCGCCGGCGGCCAGCGTGTCCAGGCCGGCCCGGAGCACCCGCACGTCCGCGGGCAGGTCTTCGTCGGGGTCGTCGAGGAGGCTCATCCCTCGACTTCTCTCGGGATGAACGGAGCTCGGGCCCACGATGCGGGACAAGACCAGCGCGCGCTGCGCGTCGGACTTCGAGATGGGCGGGGTGAGGACTACCGCCACTTCGGTACCTCGACCAATCGCGCGACGCCGGGCTTCTCGAGCAGCACCATGCGTAGCCCCTTCCCGACGGACTTCTTGTCGGCAGCGAGGAGCAGCTCGACGTCGTCGACCGAGTGACTCTCGAGCACTGCAGCCAGACGGCGACGCGTGGCCCCCGTGCGCGCAGACAGCACCACTTCCACTTCGAGCGCGAGGTCTCGCGGCGTGACGCCCACCGCGCGGCCGACATCGAGTGCGCAGAGCATGCCGAGCGCGACGGCCTCGCCGTGCCGCACGCGGAACTGGCTCAGGCCCTCGATCACGTGGCCGAACGTGTGGCCGAAGTTCAGCACCGCGCGCCGGCCCGACAGCTCGTACGGGTCTTCCGCGCAGACCGCTTCCTTCATTCGCCGCGACGTCTTGACCAGCTCTTCCACCGACGGCGCGGTTCGCGCCCACTTCCTCCACACCCGCGCGTCGAGGCACACCGCCATCTTCAGCGCCTCGGCCACGCCTTCGCGCAGCTGAGCCGGCGACAGCGTCTGAAAGAACTCAGGGCAGATCAGCGCACGTGACGCATAGTGAAAGACGCCCAGCGCGTTCTTCACCGCGCCGACGTTCAGCGCGCCCTTGCCGCCGACGCTGCTGTCGACCGCGGCGAGCAGCGTCGTTGGAACCTGCACCAGCTCGACGCCGCGCTTCACCAGGTGGGCGACCACCCCCGCGAGATCTCCGACCGTGCCGCCGCCGACCGCGACCAGCGTGCCGCCCCGCTTCAGCCCCATCAGCTTCACCGCGACCCGCTCGAGCGCCGCCGTCGACTTCAGCGCCTCACCCGCCGTGACCTTCTCGACGTGCACCGGGCTGCGAATCGCCGTCAGCACTGATGGGTGAAGCTTCGCCACGCGCGCGTCGACAATCCACGCCGCGCCTTCCGGAGCGAGCGCCGCGAACTTCCCCCACGCGTCCTTCGACGGCCGATGGCTTCCGATCGCGCTCATGAGCGGTGCGGCCGCGCCAATCGCAACAGCCAAAAGTCTGCCAGCACCAGGCAGACCATCGCCTCCACCACCGGCACCGCGCGGGGAAGAATGCACGGGTCGTGGCGCCCGGCCCTGGCGAGGTCGGCGATCGTCGCGGGCGGCTTGAAGAAGACGCGCAGCGAGAGGGGCTCACCGTTGCTCAACCCGCCCTGAATGCCGCCGTAGACGTCGCGGCCGCCGCGGTGAAACTCCGAGCCACGCCGCTGCACGTCGGCCAGAAAATCAGGCCCGCCCCAGACGACACCGCTCACCGCTCCAATGCCAGACACCGCGTCTGCGAGCCGCGATTTCAGCTTTCCGAACACCGGCTCGCCGAGGCCAACCGGAAGCCCGGTGACGCGCACGTCGATGCAGCCCCCGAGGCTGTCGCCCTGCCCTTTCGCCTCGACCACCAGCGCTTCCATCTGCTTCGCCATCGCCGCATCGGGGCAGCGAATCGCCGAGGCATCGACCTCGGCGCGGGTCGGCACCGAGGCGACGTTCGCGAAGAGCGGCCCGACCTGCGCGACCCACGCGACGATCTTCACGGTGGGCAGCTCGCGCTGCAGCAGCGCCTCGGCCACCGCGCCGCCGATGACGCGTGACAGGGTCTCCCGGCCGCTGGTCCTCCCGCCGCCGCGCGGGTCGCGGTGCTGAAACCGTTCGCGCCACGTGGCGTCTGCGTGCCCCGGCCGATCTTCCTTCTTCAGCGCCTCGTAGTCCTTCGACCGCGCGTCGGTGTTGCGAACGACAGCGGCGATGGGCGTGCCGAGCGTCTTGCCTTCATAGACACCCGAGAGCAGCTCGACCTGGTCGGCTTCCTGCCGCGCGGTAGTGACGGCCGACTGCCCGGGCCGGCGGCGATTCAGGGCGGCCTGAACGGCCCCGGTGGTGATTGGGACTCCCGCCGGACAACCATCGATGACGGCGCCCATCGCGGGGCCGTGGCTCTCGCCGAAAGTGGTGAGCCGGAAGAGCTCTCCGAAGGTGTTCATATCGCGGACTCCCATCGCACACGCTGCGCCCGCGCTTGGGCAACGAACCACCGCGCCCCGAGCCACACGGGAACTCCGCCAATCTCTCGAACCCGCGTCGCGATGCGGTGACCGCGAACGCCGTAGGAGATGACGCCGACGCGCGCGCCATCGAGCCGCAAGCCTTCGGGCGCGTCGACATCGGGGGTCCACGTCCACACCACGGGGCCATCGAGCCGCTGACCACCGGCATCCGCGCGCCGGACGAAGCGCATCGCGGCGCCCAGCTGAATCGCGGCGGCTGCCAGGGCATCGGCCACTCCGCCTTCGCCGAGCACGGTGAAGGACGCGCCACCGAGGCGGGTGAGCGCGGCCACCGCTCCGGCGACGTCGGTGTTGTCGCCCTGGTACCCGGCGGCGGTGCGCCACAGGGTATTGACGGCGACGTCGGTGAGCACGCGTTGCTTGAAGGGACTGGTGACAGCGAACCCGCGGTAGTGCGGCTGCAGCACCTTCACGAAGGCGGCGACGTCGGCCCCTGCCGGCAGCTCGATGCGATCGAAAGGCTGCGGGTGAATCGACGGCGAACGCGAGTGGCTGATGCGGTGGCCGAGGATGCCCAGCCGCGCCCGCGGCGGGTTTCCCGCGCGCGCCTCTCGCGCAGCATCGGCGACGAAGCGCTGACCTGGCGCCGCGGCGAAGGAATAGTCGAGGGCGCAGAAGTCGAGCGCGTTCTTCCGCGCGAGCTCGGCCCGAAACGGCAACGCGAGCTCGCCGGTCGCGAGCACCGTCACCGCGTCTTCGCCGAACCGCGCCTGCAGCCGCGCCTGCGTCTCGAGCAGCCGCCAGCCCTGGTGCATCGTGCCCAGCGGTTCCACGTGCTTCACCAGCGAGCCCCGCGGCGACGCACCCCAGAACGCCTCGGCGGCCTCGGGCTCCAGCGGCTCGTTCGCATGAAATGACAGCAGCCCATCGCCGAGCGACGGCCCGCGCGTCTCGCTGTCGACAATCAACGCCAGCTTCCGCCACGCCTCGGGCACAGGCGCGTTCCGCTTGCTCACCAACAGCGGCAGCGCCTTCGCGGCGGCAGTCAGGTTGGTGTCGGGGGGAATGAGGTCGGTGCGAACCTCGAGCAGGTCGGCCCCGCAGCGCCGTGCACGGAACGCGAAGTCGCGCGGATTCACCGAGGGCGGCAGCGTGACGACGCGGCGGGCGCGCTTGCCGGCGGCGGCAGCGAGAAGGAAGTCGACCAGCGGCATCGTGCGGACGTGGCGGTGTCTCTGCTCGCGGTCGAGGTAGACCTCGCGCAGCTCGTCGTCGATGGAGAGGTCGGGGCGAAGGCGCGGGCGGCTCGGGTCGTCGCGAAGGCGCTCGCGGTAGGTGTCGAAGGAAATCGGGATCTGCACCGCGACGCAGGCCTTCAGCGCCTCAGGGTGACTCGAAAGAAAGCCACCGCCGCAGGCGACGAGGACTCCGCGGGGAAGTGAGAGAAAGCAGTCGCGTTCGGCGGCGCGGAACCCGTCCAAATCCGAAGTCACCCACTCGCGAAGGTTGCGGCCCGACCTCCTGGCGAGCTCGGCGTCGAGGTCGAGGCCGTCACATCCGAGCAGCTTCGCAATCGCAGGCAGCGTCGTCGTCTTCCCGGCCGAACGGTGACCAACGAGGGCGATGGTGACGCCGCGGGGCAGCGGCTCGATGGCGCGCAAGCGGCGGCGTTCCCACTCGGATTTCAGGGACTGCTTGAGGCGCGGATCGATGGTGGCGAACAGCTCCATGGCCGGTGTTCGGATCTATCGCGCGCGCGCGCAGAGCGATACACCGTAGCCGTGAAGCGTTTCCTCGAGCTCCCTGGCACAGGCCGGCTGCTGGTCGGCACGGACATTCAGGGGAACTTGAAGGACTTCGAAGCGCTGGCGCGCCACTTCCGCGCGGCGGGGCCCGAGGCGCACCTGGTGCTGACGGGTGACCTGGTGCACGGCCCGGACGACGAGACGGCTGAAGCCTGGCCTGACCACCTGGGCACGCCGTACCTCGACCAATCGCCGCAGGTGATGGATGCGTTCATCGCCGAGCAGGCGCGCGCGCCGGGCCGGGTGCATTGCCTGCTGGGAAACCACGACCACGCGCACATTGGCGGGCCGGTGACGTCGAAGTTTCACGACGATGAAGCGGGAGTGCTCGAAGAGACGCTGGGGCCCGACGGCACGCGGCGGCTGCGCGCGTTGATCGAGACCTTCCCGTTGGTCGCGTGGGCCCCGTGCGGCGCGGTGATGCTTCACGCCGCTCCGTCTTCTGACATCCGCGCGTCCGCGCAGCTCGAAGACATCAACCTGAAGGGCCACGAGGGCCTCGACATCGAGAGGTTCCTGCGGACCCCGATTCTCGGCACCCTGCTGTGGAGCCGGATGGCGACGGCCGAGCAGTCGCAGCGATTCTTGAAGGCGTTGAACGGCACCGTCGCGCTGTACGGCCATGACGTGGTGCGCGAAGGCTTCGAGCGCGTGGGCGACGACCAGCTGTGCTTCTCGACCAGCTTCGGCCTCTACGACGAGCGCAAAGTCTTCGTCTCGTTGGACCTCGCCGCGAAGTACGCCGACGTGCACGCGCTGCGCGAAGGCGAAGAGATTCTGCCGCTCTACTGACCCAGTACCTGAAGAAGCGCCCGACCCGCGGCCTTCCGGCCGGCGGTGTTGAGGTGCGCGCCGTCGTCGGTGAAGTCCTCGCGAAGGCAGGGCCAGGTCTCCTTCTCGCGCTCGAACGAGCAGCCCTTCGACTGCACGGCTGCGAGGTCGAACAGCCGGCCCGCGTACTCCTTTCGCAGCAGCACGTTCAGCTGGTGGCGCTTCACGTTCTCGCGCTCGCCGAAGGCGCCGCTGGCCATCTTGTTGCGAATCACCCCTTGAAGGCCGCGGCCGACCGTCGACAGGCCGATGGTCCACACGATGATTCGGGTCGACGGGTGTTTGGAGGCGAGCGCCTCGAGGCGCTTCTTGATGACGGCGAAGAGCGCGTCGACATCGGTCTGTGCCCCGACGTCGGCGGACGAGAGCTCGAGCATCGCGACGGGCGCCGGGTTCGCTTCGAGCGCGGCCGCGAACCCATCGAGCTTCGTCAGCGGCGAGCCGTCCTGGCCCACTTCGACCCGGGTGACGTCGAGCTTTCGAAAGCGCTGGGCGAGCAGCGCGGCCGCACCGTCGAGCACGTTTCCGCCCACCGATTGGTGGGCCACGAGCGTGGGCGACGCAGCGAGCAGGGTGACAACCAGCAGGAGCACGCGGTGGTTGTAGTGATACACGCGGAAAAATGCTCGACCCCCTCGACGGCACTCTCTTCGGCAAGGACCAGCCGTGCTTCGGCTGCGGCCCAAACCACCCGATCGGCTTTCACCTGAAGTTCGTGCAGGAAGCGGAAGCGGTGGTGACGAAGTTCGTGCCGGGCCCGCAGTACCAGGGGCCTCCGGGAATCATGCACGGCGGGCTGGTGATGACGCTGGCCGACGAGGTGGGCGCGTGGGCGCTGCTCGCGTTCAAGGAAAAGTTCGGCTTCACCGCGTCGGTGGAAGGGAAGCTGCGGCGGCCAGTGCGCATCGGGGTCGAGACCGAAGGCCGCGCGTGGATCGCGAAGGAATCGTCGCGCGTGGTGCGGGTGGGCGTGAAGATCTCGCAGGGCGGCGAGGCCTGCTTCGACGCCGAGCTCGGCTTCGTGCTGATGGACAGGTTCTCGGCGGAAAAGCTGCTGCAGGGGCCGCTGCCCGAGACGTGGTTGCGCTTCTGCCGCTGAAGACCCGTGCTAGAGAACGGCGCCATGTCGAAAGCCCCCCGCGCCGCCCGCGATCTCAAACAGCAGCGCGCGAAAGCCACCCGCACCGACATTCTGCAGGCGGCGATCGACCTGTTCGCCCGCCGCGGAATTCTCGCGACGACGATGGCTGAGCTCGCGCGGACCATCAAGATGACCCCGGGCGCGCTGTACTGGCACTTCCCGACAAAGGAAGACCTGTTGCTCGCGGCGATCGACGAGCTTCACCAGCGGTACCTGCACCAGTTCGGCAGCCTGCTCGCAGAAGGCCGCAAGACCTGGACGGCGAAGCAGCAGCTGTCGAACTTCGTCGAACGGATCCACGCGTTCCTTCGCGAGAACAGCAACCACGGCATCTTCTTCGGCATGCTCAGCGCGGAAGCCGCCGAGAACAACGAGCGGGTCGCCCAGGCGCTGCGTGACGCGCTGTCGATCTACGTGCACGCTCTCGCGGGAATCATTCGCTACGGGCAGAAGAAGACGAAGGAGTTCCGCGATGACGTCGACGCGCTGACGCTGGCCCACTCGATGCTTTTCGCGAACGTCGGCATCATCGTGCACCAGCACCTGTTCGCGGCGACGCTGTCGTACGATCCGCTGATCAGCACGATGCACACGGTTGTGCTCGACGGCGTGGCCCTGGTCGCCCCGAAGCAATCCTGATGCGCTTCGATGCTCCCTTTTGCGCTTCGAGTGCAGGGGAGCCCTGTACCTTCTTCTGACATGGCGGGTGGTTGGCGCGCGCACGGCGCTTGCGAAAGGGTCTTTCTCGTGCGCACCGGCCTTCCCCTGCTCAGCCTGCTCGTCCTCGTGGGCTGCCTGCACGACAACTCCGACGCGCGGCTCGACGCTGACAAGGGCATCGACCCCCGCGAGCTCGGAGCGATGCTGAAAATCGACTGCTCGCAGCGCCGCGAAGAAGTGCAAGACGCGCGGGACGAAGCGGCGCCCGACTTTGATCGCCTCGCGAGCTACAAGCTGGCGCTGAAGGCGTTCAACGGTGGCGCGGCGAAGATCGAAGCGGCGTTCACCAAAGAGCCCGACATGATGTACCTCGCCGAAGGCGACTCGCTGCGGAAGCTGCTGCAGCGCTGCCAGGCCCAGGCGAAGACGTTCACCGACGAGCTGCGCAAGTTCGAGCTGGCGCTGCAGTTCAAGCCGGCGGTCGTGGACGAGCCGGCGCCGAAAGTCGTGACCGCTCCCCCTGCTCCAGAGAAGAAGATCGACGATGCCTTCGACGACGCGCCGGTGACGAAGAAGGTGAAGAGCGCGAAGAAGTCGAAGAAGCAGTCGAAGTCGGCGATCGCCCGGCGGAAGAAGCTGACCAAAGGCCGCGCGGTGCTGGCCGATGCGTCAGGGCACGACGACTAGTAGTACGTACAGTACGTACTACTAGTCCGCGCTCAGCGCCCACATCACCGCGACGCCGAGCAACACCGCTGCGAGCCCCGCGACGACGAGCGCCCACGCGTTGCTGTTGACCACGAAGCCCTGCTGCTGCGCTGGCCGGGTGCTGCGAACGGGAGCCAGCGTGCTCGACGAGCCGTCGAGGGTGTCTGCGCCGTGCGCGGTCGGCAGCTCCTGTTCGGCGCTCATCGTCCGCCCGCCCGCCGCCTTCGTCTTTTCTTCCGAGTCGTCGCGGTACCGAACCCGGGCTTCCTGCGTGCGGCGCTCAGACGGTGCCCGCGACAGGTCAGGCACGGCGCCCAGGTGGTCCGCGGTCTCATGGGTGGGCAGCGGCAGCTTCGCGGTGCTCAAAGGAATCGTCTTCGTGTTCACCCGCGCGGTCGACACGCCTTCGCGCACCAGCGGCGCGACTTGCAGGGGCGTCTTCTCGGTCTCGAGGGGCCGCGGCGGCATGCGCGGGCTCTTCGAGATCGAAGGAGCGGGCCGCCCGCGCGCGAGCTTCGTCGGGGTGGCGACGATTTCACTGCTGTCGACTTCGCTGAAGCTCTCGGCCAGCTTCGCCGCCGTCGCGTCGTCGGGCGCCTGGTCGAAGCTGCGCGCCAGCTCGACCCTTTCGGGAAACAGCTGCTTGATGAAGTTGGTCAGCTCGCGCGAGCCGGGAAAAAGCCGCTGCGTCGCCGCGTACTCTTCGAGCGCCCCCAGCATCTCGCCCGCGCTCGCATACCGTTCGTCCGCCCGTAGCGCTGTCGCCTTGATGATGATGGCTTCGAGCCCCGCCGCCACGTTCGGGTTCCGCGCGCTGGGCTTCGGGAAGCGGCCGTCGATCGCCGCCTTCATCATCGCGAAGACATCGCCCTCGCCGTCAAAGGGCCCGGCTCCCGTGGTCAGCAAATAGAGCAGCGAGCCCACCGCGTACAAATCGGTTCGCTGGTCGACCGTGCCCGCCAGCGCCTGTTCGGGAGACATGTACCCGCCCTTCCCCTTCACCGTCCCAATCTGGGTGTGGTGCTCGTGCGTCGCCGACCGCGCGATGCCGAAGTCCAGCAGCTTCACCTGCCCGTGGTACGTAACGAGGACGTTGGTCGGGCTGACGTCGCGGTGCACGACCTGCAACCATTCACCGCGGTCGCCCTTCAGCTCGTGCGCGTAGTCCAGCGCCTCGAGCACCTGCATCGCAATCCGCAGCACCACGCCCGCGGGAATCGTCTTCCCCTCGAGCACCGCGCGCTTCACCAGGCGATTCAGCGACTCGCCCGGCACGTACTCCATGACGATGTGAAAGCCGCCGTCGTGCTCAACGAGCTCGAAGGTCTGCGCGATGTTGGGGTGCGAGAGCCGCGCTGCGAGCCGGCCTTCGTCGAGGAACATGGCGATGAACTTCTCGGTCTGCAGCAGGCCCGGCAGCACCCGCTTGATGACGACCAGCTTCGAGAAGTTCTTCGGCCCTTCATGCCGCGCCAGGTAGACCTCGGCCATTCCACCCGAGGCCAACCGGCGCACCACGGTGTAGCGGCCAACGCGCTCACCGGGCTTCACTTCGCTCGAAGGACTCAGCGGCCCACCTTCTCAGGGCTCGGTGGGGCTGGTGCTGCTCTGCGGGTCGCGGACGGTGCGAATGACGAAGTCACCCGGCGCGAAGCCACCGTCGGCCATGGCCTGGTCGGCGTTCTGGTTGGTGTCGAGCCCGTTGCCCTTCAGCGCGTCCATGCCGCCCGAAGCCATCGACGTCGCGGTGGAGCCCGGCGTCGCCTTGCGCTCGAACGTCTGGAGGAAGGTCGTCGTCGCCGCCGTCTTCCCGCCGCCTTCCGGGAAGTCCGCCGCCGTGCCGTAGCCGAGGCGGTCGACCTCTTCCGGGTCGACCTTCGCCGACGAGACGTCCTGCGTGCCGAGGCGCACGTGGCCCGAGTCACCCGCGAGGCCAATGTCGATGGTCAGCAGCAGGTCGGGAACCACCGTGCCGTTGTAGCTCTTCGACGCGACCAGGAAGTAGCCGCGCGAAGCAATCGAGGTACCGACGGGCAGCACGGCCTTGTCCTGCCAGGCAGCGCCCGCCGCGCTCTTGTACTGCAGCTTCCAGCCGCTGACGTCGATGGGGGCCGCGGTCGGGTTGTAGAGCTCGATGAACTCGTCGCTGTTCGCGACCGCCGTGCCGCCGTCGGCCACCACGCCGCGCACCGCGACTTCCGAGATGACGAGGTGGTTGGTGCTCACGGCCTGGACGGAGATGGCCGTCACCTTCATCGTCGCGCCAACTGTCGCCGTCACCGTGCCGTTGCCCATCGCTTGCGCATCGGCAGTGAAGTCGAAGGACGCTTCGACCTGGTCGGCCGGAATCGTGACCGTCGCCGGCGCCGTGCCGAACGCCGAAGGGGCCACCGCAATCGACACCACGGTCGGGGTCGCTGAGGGGATGTCGAGCCGCGCCGTCAGCGTCACCTTGCCACCGGGCGACACGTTGGCCGCCACCGGAGAAAGAGTGGTCAGCGTCGAGAGCTCGGTGAGGCCGAGCACCCGCACTGCACCCGAACGGGTCGAGGTGGCGAGGGTCGCGATGACTCCCGCATCGCCCTGAAGCACGCCGGTGAGAGGAATCGACGCGGTGAGGCTGCCCATCGGCACGATGATGAGCCCGCCGTCACCGACCAGCAGGTTCGCCGCGCTCGTCGACTGCACGTCGACCGCGACGTCGCTGGTCCACACGTTGGTGAGCCGCACTGTCAGCGGAGCAGGCAGCGTGGACGACGCGCCTTCACGAATGAACGTCTGCGCCGGCTCGATCGCCGCCAGCAACGGAGCGCCCGCGATGACGTCGGCGGCACTGCGCGGCTCGACCTTCATGTTGCCGTTGCGGAAGTTCAGGATGCCCGTCAGCGCAGAGAACTGCTGGCCCACCACCGGCGCGACCGGAATCTTGTAGAGCAGGTCGTCGATGCGCAGCCCGCCATTCACCGCGAACTCGTTCGTCGGCAGCGGGTCGGCCTGGCCGGCAGGAGGGTTCGCGTCGGTGACCGTGAGGTTGCTCATCGAGACGAGCACCGCTTCGAGGCCCTGCGCCATGCCTCCGTCGGTGGCGATGTCGGCCGGGTTCGCGACCACCGTCGGGGCTGGCAGCGGGTTGCCCGAGGTGAGAATCGCGGTGCCGCCGTCTGCTCCGACAGGCAGCACGACCTGGGCGAGCTCGAGCTGGCCGAAGTAGTCGGTGGGAACCGCGCTGGTGATGTCGATGCGGTCACCGGCGGTGACGCCCGAGCCCGGCTTGTACGCAAAGATGCCGGAGTTGGTGCGGCTCGTGTAGCCCGTCTCTCCCTCGTGAACCTGGAGGAAGAAGCCGCTGGAGTGCACCGCCGTCACCAGCACGTTGCCGAGCGAGATGCTCTGGCCCAGCAGGCCGGCCGCCGGGGTCTTCGCGGTGTAGATGGTCGCCGGGCACGCCTGGGCACCGGGGTTCGGCGCGGCGCACGCATCGCACGCGTCACCCTTGCCGTCGGCGTCGGTGTCCGTCTGCGCCGGGTTCGCGTCGGCCGGGCAGTTGTCGACGCCGTTCAGTACGCCGTCGCCGTCGGCGTCGTTCGGGTTCAGCATCGCGCACGCCGTGCTGTTGGCGTTCAGCGGGCACACGTCACACGGGTCGCCCTTGCTGTCGCCGTCCTGGTCGGCCTGCTTGCCGTTGTCCATCGGGCGAACCGGGTTGAAGATGTCGGGGCAGTTGTCCATCGCGTTCGCGATGCCGTCGCCGTCGAGGTCAGCGGTTGAAGCCGCCGTGTACGTCGTCGACCCGTTCTTCGCGTTCCGCGCTGCGCGCTGTGGATCGCAGCTGGGCTCGTTCATCGGCTGGCCGCAGAAGAACAGCGGGTAGAGCATCGTGTTCGCCGCCTGGAGCTCGGCCAGCGTGCGCGCGGGCACCGTGGCCGATGCAGGGGTGGTGAACTCGGACTTCGTGCAGACGGCCTTCATCGTGCCGCACACGTCGATGGTCTCGCACATCATCGCGCTGTCGAAGGCCGCGACCAGCGGCTGGTCACCGAACAACACCTTGCCGCCGCGCATCGTCATCACCACGTCCGCCGCGTCGGCGTCGATGACGCTGCGGTGCGTCTTGGTGCCCTGCCGGCGGTACATCGCGAGGTCGGCAATCTTTCCGACCTGAATGCGGCCGACCTTCTCACCGACCTGGGTGACGTCGGCGGCGGCCGAGGTGGCCATGCGCCACAGCTGCTCGTCGCTCAAGGTGCGGTTGAAGCGCTGCTCGTTGAGGCTCGCGGCGCACTTCAATTCACGGAGCATGTTCATCGAGCCCGAGATGACCCAGTCCATTCCGAGCGCGACGTTGACACCCATGCGCACGTAGGTCGGAACCGAGGCGGTGTCGCCGTAGAGGCTGACGTTGCTGCGGGGGCTCCAGATGAGGCCCGACTTCTTCACCGCGAGCAGGCCGATGTCGGCCGCCTTCAGGCCGATGCCGTGGACGATGCTGGTGCGGGGCCCGAGCAAGTCCTGCCCGCCGTTCGTCGTGGTGGAGACACAGCGGAACTCGTTCGTCGCCGAGGCCTCGATGCCTTCCGAGACGTGCGGCAGGTAAGCGGACGCCGCGGGGATGTCGGCCGGGGTGTCGATGGCACTGGCCGGGTACGCGCAGCCGCTGGTGAGCTCGAGGCCGGAGGTGTCGCCGAGCGGAAAGGTCTGGGAGTTGACGGTGCCTTCACCAAGGCCTTCCTGTCCGGCAGCGCTGTCGAGGTTGCGGAGCATGCCGCCGTTTCCGGCGGTGCTGAAGGTCGCGGCGGTGATGACCGACGTGGTGCCCGACATCACCTGGCGCAGCTCGGACCAGCGAAGGTTCTGCGCGAGAATTCCAGACTGGTTGGCAATCTTGGTGTGGTTGTCGTGGGCCGCTCCGCCGACGCGCCAGTCGTGCCGGTGTTCGTAGCGCTCGTCGGCAGCAGCGGCCGTCGGCACGTACGGCACGCGGCCGAAGGTCATGTGGTCGTGGGTGTTGATGAGGCCGGGTGAGAGCACGGCATTCGGGCAGACAATCTTCGTCGCCGTCGCGCCACCCGCCGACGTCGCGCAGCTGCAGCCGACGCAGGTGATGGTGCCGGCCGCGTTCACGAGCACCTGGCCGCCGACGTACGTCTTGTCGGTGGCGAGGATGACGGCGGTGAAGAGCTTGTTGCCGTCGCCCGGCGTGATGGTGCAGCTGCCCGCGTCAGGCGCGGCTGGAATGTTGGGGCACGTCTCGGTGGGGGTCGAGGTCAGCCTGCAGGTCGGCTCGCAGCCGTCGAGCGCGGTCTGGTTGCCGTCGTCGCACTCCTCGGTGCCTTCCCGCATCATGTTGCCGCAGGTCTGCGGGGTGACAGTGCAGGTGACGGGCTCGCAGCCATCGTTCGGAATCGTGTTGTTGTCGTCGCACGCTTCGGTGCCTTCGACGACCCCGTTGCCGCAGACCGCTGCTCCACCACCGCCGGCACCGCCCGACCCGCCGCCGGCGCCACCGACTCCGCCGCCCGTGCCACTGCCGCCACCCGTGCCGCCATCGGTCTTCGGCAGCGTGCAGCCCGGGTCGCAGCTGTCGCCCGACTTCGCGTTGCCATCGTCACATTCTTCGTCGGACGCTTTGACCCCATCGCCACAAACGGAGTTCGAGGGACAACCGAGAAGACACACGCTCAGTGCCGCGAACGAGAGGCGAGCCAGAAGATGTCGATTCATAGGGGAATTTTTTGGTGCGGGTGAAGGGGGCCGAAGGCGGCGGACCTTACCCGCGACGCCCTCTTTCAGCGAGTAGGGTAAGTGCCATTTCCATGACCTTCCGGCGCCGCGAAAAGCTGCTGGCGATTCCGCGCTGGCCGACGGCTGAAGAGGCCTCGAGAGGCCGCTGGTTCACGCCGGTGCAGCTGGGGCCGGTGCAGGCGCTGACCCGCACCTGGGTGCCCGCGATGGTGCCGTGGCGGGCGACCGACGAGGGGTTCGTCACCGACGCCGTTTGCGAATGGTACGCGCGGTTCGCGAAGGGCCGGCCCGGCGTGGTGGTGGTCGAGGCGACGGGCATTGCTGACGTCCCTTCCGGCCCCCTGCTCCGCGCCGGCCACGACCGCTTCGTTCCGGGGCTCAAACATCTGGTCGATTCGGTGCGCGAGGCCAGTGGCGGGCAGACGCGGCTCTTCATTCAGCTGATCGACTTCCTCGCCATCAAGCGGCGGCCCGCGCGCGAGGCGTACCTGGGGCGTTTCCTCGCGCTGACCCCGCGGCTGCGCGCGGCGCTGGGTGAAGGCGACGACACGGCGTTGCGCGCGAAGCTGCTGGCGCTTTCCGAGCCGGCGTTGGACGCGCTGCTCGACGAGAGAGAACGCGAGGCGTACCGGCAGGGCCTGCGCGAGCGGGTCACCGACGTGCAAGTGCCCCACATCGCCGCGCTGCCGCAGACGCTGCCTCCGCTGTTCGCCGACGCCGCGCGCCGCTGTGAAGAAGCGGGCTTCGATGGCATCGAGCTGCACTTCGCGCACGCGTACACGATGGCGAGCTTCCTTTCGGCGCGAAACGACCGCACTGACGGCTACGGCGGCGCGCGGGAAAACCGGCTGCGGCTGCCGATCGAAGTTGCGAGCGCAGTTCGGCAAGCGCTGAAGCCGCAGACGGCGCTGGGCTGCCGTTTCCTTGCCGACGAAATCATCGAAGGCGGCAACCGGCCGGACGACGCGGCGTACTTCGCGGTGGGGCTCGCGCGCGCGGGGCTCGACTTTCTCTCGCTGTCGCGCGGTGGAAAGTTCGAAGACGCGCGGCAGCCGAAGGTCGGGCAGGCGGCGTACCCGTACACCGGGCCGTCGGGGCAGGAGTGCATGCCGACGACCAACATCGCCGCGCCAGGACCTTTCGGAAGAAACCTCGAGGCGATCGCGGAAGTGAAACGCGCCCTGGTCGCTGTCGGGCTACTCACCCCCGTCGTCGCGTGCGGCGGCATCGCGAGCTACTGGCAGGCGGAAGCGTGCTTGAGCAACGGCACGGCCGACATCGTGGCGAGCGCGCGGCAGTCGCTGGCCGACCCCGACTGGTTCGAGAAGGTGCGGCGGGGGGAAGGAGACACCGTGCGCCGCTGTCTCTTCACCAACTACTGCGAAGGGCTCGACCAGTCGCACCAGGCGGTGACGTGCCAGCTGTGGGACAGGGCGAAGGGCTTTGAAGAGAACGCGAATGTGTCGCGGACGAAGGATGGGCGGCGGCTGGTGGCTCCCTGATAGCGTCGCACGCGCGATGCTGACCACGGCCCTGCTGATGATGCTCGCCACCGCCGATGCTCCGCGGAGCATGCGGCTGGTGGCCGACGAGGTGCCGCAGTTGCCCGCGTACACCGGCTGGGGGCGGGCGCAGCTCAAGGTGGAATACGAACGCCTTTCTGACGAACGGCCCGGCGTGGGTCTGCCGATTTCGTTGATGGCCAGCGGCGGCGCCGGGCTCACGCTGTCGCTGTACGTCCTCTCGTCATTCTTGCCCACGGGCGTTCGCGGGTCCAACGTGCCAATCGCGGTGGTGTTCGCGTTGCTGGGCACGACCTCGGCGGGCCTGGTGGCGTTGGGCGCCATCCTACTGTCGCGCATCCTTCCTGAACGGCGCGTCTACAGCGCAAAGATGGACGAGGTTGCTGCGCAGCTGAAGGAGCTGGAAGAGGTCGACCGGCCGTACGACCGCGACCGGGCGCCCGTCTACGTGCCGCCTCCGCCCGAGCCGCCGATTATCGGGCCGCCACCGGTCGGGCCTCCGCCGCTTCCTCTTCCTCCGATGCCGCAGGCATCGCTGACGTTTCCGCTTTTCCTGGCCCGGTTCTAAAAAATGCTCTCTGTGCTCGCAGTGGTGGTGATGACGGGGTTCGAACCGAGCGCGTCGGACCTTTCGGCGAAGTTCCGCCTGGTGGACGACGCGGGGCCGATGCCGGCGCAGTACGCGGGCTGGTCACGGCGGCAGCTCGACGCCGAGCTCGAACGCCTCGACAACCTTCGTCCCAGCCTCGGAGGGCCGATTGCGCTGATGGTGTCTGGCGTCGTGCTCGCGGCCGGTGACGTGGTGGTGCTGCTCTTCGCCGGGCTCTTCACGCTGGTCGGCCGCAACCGCATCGACACGGGCCTCATCATCGGGATGTCGATCGTCGGGGTGATTGCCGCGGGGTTGATCATCGTGGGCGGGATTCTGCTGGGACGCATCACCTCTGAACGCAACGTGGTGGGACGCGAGATGGACCTGGTGAAAGCGGCGATCGACGCGCTGGTGCCTTTGCCGACGCCGGCTCCGGGGCCGAATGCACCGCCGCCGGTTCCACCAGCCACCGCGCCGTACCCGCTGCAGGTGATGGCCCCGCTGTCGATCGCCGTGACGTTGGCCCGGTTCTGAACTAATGCCGGGCGCATGGCTGACAAGCTGACGACGCGCGCGACGGACTTTTCGAAGTGGTACGGCGAAGTGGTGTCTGCCGCGAAGCTGGCGGACAACTCGGACGTGAAGGGCTGCATGGTGATTCGGCCCAATGGCTACGCCATCTGGGAGAACATCCAGCGCCAGCTGGACACCATGTTCAAGGACACGGGCCACCAGAACGCGTACTTCCCGCTGCTGATCCCGAAGTCGTACCTCGAGAAAGAGAAGGACCACGTCGAAGGCTTCAACGACAAGCACGTGGCGATGGTGACGCACGCGGGCGGCGAGAAGCTGGCCGAGCCGTACGTCATCCGCCCGACGTCCGAGACGATCATCAACCGCAGCTTCAAGCTGTGGACGCAGAGCTACCGCGACCTTCCGCACCTCATCAACCAGTGGGCGAACGTGATGCGGTGGGAAATGCGGACCCGCATGTTCCTGCGCACCACCGAGTTCCTCTGGCAGGAAGGCCACACCTGCCACGAGACGGCGCCCGAAGCGGAAGAAGAGACGCTGCGGATGCTCGAGGTCTACCGGGTGTTCGCCGAAGAGTGGATGGCGATGCCGGTGATGGCGGGCCGCAAGACGGACAGCGAGAAGTTCGCTGGCGCGGACAAGACGTACTCGATCGAAGCGATGATGCAGGACAAGAAGGCCCTGCAGGCAGGCACGTCGCACAACCTGGGTCAGAACTTCGCCAAGGCGTTCGACACGGTGTTCCAGGGCCGCGACGGGCAGCAGCACCACGTCTGGCAGACGTCATGGGGCGTGTCGACGCGGCTCATCGGCGGGCTGATCATGACCCACAGCGACGACGCGGGGCTGGTGGTGCCGCCGAAGCTCGCTCCGCAGCAGGTGGTGATTGTCATCATCGGCAAGGGCGAAGAGCGTGCGCCGGCGTACGCGAAGGCGGTGCAGATCGCTGCCGACCTGAAGAAGGCCGGCATCCGCGTGAAGATCGACAACGACGAGTCGAAGGCGATGGGCGCGAAGTTCTACCAGTACGAGATGGAAGGCGTGTGCGTCCGCATGGACCTCGGCCCGAAGGATCTCGCCAAGGAACAGTGCGTGCTCGTGCGGCGCGATGACATCAAGAACAAGCACTCGGTGCCGCTGACGGAAGCCATTGCGCAGATTTCCGGAATGCTCGAGCTGATGCAGGCCTCGATGTTCAACAAAGCGAAGGCCTTCCGCGAAGCGAACACGTTCGAAGTGAACACGTACGAAGAGATGAAGTCGCGGGCAGGCGATGGCTTCCTGCTGGCCCACTGGAATGGCGACCCGAAGGTCGAGGCGCAGATCAAGGAAGAGACGAAGCTGACGACGCGCAACCGGCCCTTCTCGCTGAAGCAGGAGCCGGGCAAGTGCATCGTCACCGGCGAGCCGAGCGTGGGCCGCATCGTGTTCTCGCTCTCGTATTGAGCTGCCGCCGTTGGTCAGTACACGACGAGATCGCCGAGCTGTTTGAACTTCGGCGCCTCGCCGGCCGCCTGAAACGTGCCGCTCGCGTACAGCTGCGCGCCGTCCTGGTCGTACAGCGTCTCGCTCACCGACTTGCCGTTGATGCTGACCATCATGAAGCCGTACTTCGACTGCGCGTACGGGCCTTCGCAGCCGCTCAAAGGGTAGAGCCCGGCGCCGCCGCCGCCCGAGACGACGTACCGCACGCCATTCACCGGCTTCCAGACGATGAGCGCGTGGTCGTGCCCCGCGTAGTCAGTGGTCAGCCTCACCTTCTCGAACAAGCCCTGAAACGCTTCCTGCATCGACGTCGAGCTGCCGTGGCTGCCGCACGAGTAGAGCGGGTGGTGGTGGAACGCGAACAGCGGCCCGCCCGTGAGCCGGTGCAGCGCGCCGTTGACCCACTTCGACTGCGTGTTGCTCGAGCCGTTGGTGTTGATCGCGACGAAGCCCGCGTTGCCATAGACGAACGCGTAATAGAGGTCCGAGCTCGACGACGACTGGGGGGCCAGGTTGTAGATGCTGTAGTTCGAGCCCGTGTCGTGGTTGCCCTGCGCAGCGAACACCGGGACGTTGGCGAAGAGCTCCTTGCCGCTGGAGTAGTAGTTTTCCCAGTTCTCGGCCGAGCCCCACGAGTCGTTGTTGTCGCCCGTCTGCACGATGAAGCGCGGGGCCTTCGCGAGCACCGACGCGGCGACCTTCTTCCAGACGTCGTGCGCGCGCGCGTCGCCGACCACTGCGAAGGTGAAGGGCTTCGGATCCTTCTCGTAGTCGATGGCGGTCATGAAGCTGCCGGTCGCCGACGCTGTGCCCGCGCGCATCGCGTAGACGTAGCGCGTGTTCGCGGTGAGCCCGGTGAGGGTGATGACGTGGCGCGTGGTCGGCTCTTGGTCGGACACCGTCTGCTCGCCCGGGTTCGCGATGCCGAAGTCGACGCTCGCCTGCACCGGCACGTCGGTGAGGAAGAAGACGACGATGCTGCTGCGGGTGACGGCGTGCAGCGAGACCACCTTGGTCACCTCGACCTTCGGCACTGCGCCGGTGCCGACGACGACGTTCACGAGCGCCGGCGCGGACTCGAGGCCCTTGTCATCGGTGACCACCAGCGAGAAGCCGAGCGTCACCGGCTCGCTCACCATCGGCGCGATGAAGCCCGGCGCCGCCTCGCCCGCCTCGGTCAACGTCACGTCGGGGCCGGCCGTCTGCTTCCACACCCACGCCGCAATCTTGTCGCTGTCGGGATCGCTGGCGGTGCCTTGCAGCGTCACCTTCTCGCCCGCAGCCGCGTTCTGGTTCCAGCCGGCGTTCGCGATCGGCGGGCGCTTGCTCGTCATCGCCTGCACCACGATGGTGCGTTCGGCGTACGACCGGCCGCCCTTTGGATCATTGACCATCAGCTTGATGGTGAAGGGCGTGTCGTTGGTGACGATCGGCGCAGTGAACAGGACCCTTGCCCGATCATTGTTCGACAGCACGGACGTGGGGCCCTTCGGCTGGGTCTGGAACCAGGAGTAGGTGATGGAGTCGCCGTCGTTGTCGAAGGTGGCCGAGCCGTCGAGCTCGAGAATCGCGCCAGACTGCACGGTGTCGGGAGCGGTGACCTTCGCGATCGGCGCCTGGTTGTTCGGGTCGGGCACGTTCAGCGTCACGCTCACCGACGTCTTGTTGGTGAGGCGGCCATCAGAGACCACGACCTGGAAGACAAGCGTCTGGGTCTTCTCGACCGTGGGCGCCTCGAACTGCGCGGTTGGTTGGTCTGCCCCCGTCAACGTCACCGCCTCGCCTGCGGTCTGCGTCCACGCGAAGGTGAGCGCGTCGCCCTCGGGGTCGTAGGAGCGGATCGCGTCCATCGTCACTTCGTGGCCGCCGAACACCGATTGATCGCTGGCCACGACCGCCATCGGCTTCCGATTCTCGACTATCGCTTTGGGTACACACCCTGCAATGAGCAGCACCGCCCAGAGGCTTCGCATGTCGCGCACCGTAGCAATCGTCGAGCCATCGCCGTGGGTCCGCCTGGTCGCTCCCGCGGCCGCCGTCGTCGCGCACCTGACCGCGATTCCGAACGGGTTCACGTGGCTCGACCACGGAGACTTGGAGCGCGGGAAGGCGATCAGCGGGGCGCTCTTCACGCGGGGCTTCGCCGAGACGGGGTTCTACCGGCCGCTGACCGCAGCAAGCTTGTGGGTTGATTCGTTGGTGGGCCGCGTCTGGATGTTCCACGTCACCGCGGTGCTGCTCCACGCGCTGGCGGCGTTCGGGCTGGTGCTCGCGGCCGAGGCGATGGGGATGAAGCGGCGCGTCGCAGTGCTCGGAGCGACGCTGTTTGCCGTGCACTGGGTCACCTCGCTCGTGGTCGCGCAGGCGTCTTTCCGCGCCGAGCTTCTCGTCGCGGCGGCGTTGTTCTTGTTGATTTGGGCCGTGCTGCGGGGGCACGTCGTGGTCGCGGGGCTGATGATGCTCGCCGCGGGGCTGAGCAAAGAGACGGGGCTGGTGCTGGGCCCGCTGTTTTCTCTCGCAGTCATTTTCTGCGCGACCCAGCCCCGTTCATCCCGAGAGAAGTCGAGGGATGAGCCTCCTCCGACTCCTGGTACCGAGCTGCGAGGCGGCCTTCCGCTGCTCTACACGTCGCTCGGAGGCTGGCTCGTCGCCTTCGCCCTGCGTCTGGCTTTCGCCCCACCCTGGCGGCCCACCCAGCCGAACCTGAGCGCCCTCGAGCACCTCGGCACGCGGCTCGCGTCCCTCACGCGCACCCTCTCTCAAGCGCTGATTCCCACCGGGGTCTGCGACGCACTGCCCGTCGTCCCACCCTGGAGCCCGCTCGCGCTGGTCGGCCTCGCCCTCGCAATCGCGCTCACCGTCCTCGCCTGGAAACACCGGGGCCCCGCACTCCTGCTCGGCCTCGCCCTGCTCCCCGCGCTGAACCTCGTCGCGGCGCCGCGCTTCTGGTCGCCGCACTCCGCGTACCTTCCGTGGGCGTTCGCCGCGCTGCTGCTCGCCGGGCTCATCGGCAAGCACCTGCGCGTCGCCTGCGTCATCGCCGCCGGAATCACGCTCTTCCAGAACCAGCGCTTCGCCACCGACGAGACGCTCTTCGCGACGGACGCCCAGCGCCCCGAGTGCCGCGAGGCGAACCTCTACCTCGGTGACTTCCGGTTCGCCGCAGGAGACCTGACCGCAGCCGCGATCGCCTACCAGCGCGCCGCCGCGCCACCGCCGCCCAAGGTCCTCGCCTACTCCGACGAACGCGCCGCGCTGCAGAACCTCGGCCTCGTTCGCATGCAGCAGCAAGACTGGTTCGAAGCCGAGCTCGCCTTCACCGAGGCGCTCTCGAAGACGACCGACCGCGCCGAGCTGACCCATAACCTCGCCGCCGTCGCGCTCGCCCGCGGGGACCCAGCCTCGGCTGTCAAACTGCTCGAGCCACTCGTGAAAGCCCCCGACGCCCGCCCCGAGTCGTTAGACCTGCTCGCCCGCGCGCGGGCGGTGATGCAGAACGGAGCCCCTCAACCATGACCGCGCTGCTCGCCCTCGTCCTCACCGCCGCGCCCACCTGGCCGGCCGACCTCACCACCGGGTGGACCGCCATCACCGTCACCCGCACCGAAGCCGGCCAGAAGCCGCGCACCGCGAAGCTGACCCTCGATTCGAAGGGGGTGTGGAAGGTGACGGCTCCCAGCCGCGGCGACGCCGACGTCCTTTCCGTCGGCCGCCTCGCGCTCGCCCTCAAGCAACCCCTGCTCGTCACCGGCACCCCGAAGCCCGGCAAGACCGCGTTCGAGATCGAGCTGCGCCAGGGCAAGCGCGCCCGCAAGGTCGTCACCCAGCAGGCCGCGCTCGACCAACCGATTCGCGTCACCGTCGACGGCAAAGTGTTCGCGGTCGACCCCGTCGAGCTCTCGACCAAGCTGCCCGACCCCGACGACTTCGCTCCGCCGGGCCTCTGGGTCGCAGCGAAAGACGAAGCCATCTCGATCGAAGTGAAGGGCCCCGCCAACTACTCGCTGATCGGCAAAGGTGAAGACTGGCGCTCCGCCGACGGCCGCGCCGCCGTGCACGGCCTCGACGACGTGGTCGGCGTCATCGTCGGCCGCCAGGTGGTGGGCCACCCCATCGCCGCGAAGCCCGAAGCGCTCGGCCTCGTCCCTCCGCTGGCGACCGCGAAGCTCTGCACCGCCACCGAGTGCCGCGAGTTCAAGTTCGGCACGGAAGGCGGGAAGTACTTCGCGGTTGCGCCGGGCTCCGACCCCCTGGAGCTTCGCGACAGCGACTGGAAGCTGCTCGTCGATGGGCCGTATCGCACCACTTCAACCGGGCCATAGAGCCCCACTGCCGAAGATTGCCCCACTGTACCGGCTCGCGCTCGGCTCGTGGATTCGTCCCACGCAGATCGCGGGGTTCTTAGGGCTTGAGCCGGAGCTCGACCCGAACCGGGACGGCGCCGAGCTCGAAGCGCTGCTCCGCCGAACCGGTGCCGCTCCTCGTCGACGCAGACGCGCGGTACGCACCCGGCGGTACATCGATCAGCGAGAAGCCGCCACTCGCGTTCGTGGTCGTCGTGAAAGCGCCGCGATCTCCTTCCACGCATACAGTCGCTCCGGCAATCGGGCCGTTCTTCCCCTTCATCACGCCCGACACCTTGCCGCTGGCCCGCTCGAGCGTGACCTCGATCGTCGACCCCCTCGCCGCGACAGTGACCCACGTATGGCCCGTCGCACGCGCCATCACCCGCGACGTCGGGTAGGGCAGCTCGACCCACGCCACGCCGTCTGCCCCCGTGCGCTCGCCGCCGCCTCGCGCCCAACAGCTCAACGGCACGTTCAGCTCGGTCACCTCGATCGGCTTTCCGCCCGACCCCTTCACCTCGACCTTCACGATTCGCGGCTGTCCCACGGCGATCTCGGCAATCGACGCGTCCGGCGTCCACCGCACATACGCTGCCCCCACGTTCGGAGCGAACACGTCGAGGTTCGTCCACGCTCCACCTTGCGCCTGGTACACGAAGCCACTGCCGGCATCGCGGAACCGTTGGCCGCCAATCTCGAGGTCGGTGACGACGCCTCCGTCCTCGCGCACCACCCGCGACATCAGCTGCTGCACCGGCTTCAGCGTCACCCGCACCTCTGACTGCCCGCCCGTGACGGTCACCGCGCTCGAATATGGAGGCTGAAGCACCAGCGGCGCCTCCTCCGGTTCCGCCGAAGCCCGCGGGCCCGGCGAAGAAGCAGTCGTCAGCCGACGTACTTGGCGACGACGCTCCGCAGCGACTCGAGGTGCATCGGCTTGGTGAGGAAGTCGTTGGCGCCCGACTGCCGCGCTGCTTCCTTCAGCCGCGCCTCGCCCATCGCCGACAGCAGCACCACGGGGATCCGGCTCAGCTGCTCGTCAGACCGCATCGCCTTGCAGACCTCGAGGCCGTCGAGCCCGGGCATCAGCACGTCGAGCAGGGCCAGGCGCGGGCGTTCTTGACGGATCAGCGCCAGCGCCGTGTCGCCCCGCTCGGCGCGCAGCACGCGGTGACCGCTCTTCGAGATCGCGCGAAACGCGAAGTCGAGGATCGATCGATCGTCGTCGGCCACGATGATGGTGACGCCGGTCGAGGTCTGGGGGCTCGCGGCGAGGCCCTTCACGGCGTCGACGACGCGCACGGCCGCGTCGGCTTCGAGCGCGGTGATCTTGAAGCCCGCCAGCTGCAGCTCGGCACGCCGCCAGATCACCTGCGCCGCGGCGGAAGCTTCGTAGCCGTCGGGAAGGGTGATCACGACGCGGACCTTCATGTCGTCGGCGAGCGCAACGTCGCCTTTGAGTGTGAAGCCCGTCGGCGAGAGGCTCTTCACCAGGCAGTCTCCGCTCGGCTTCGGAGTGACGAGGCGCACCGTGAGCGCGCACTCGGCGCGAAGCTCTTGCCGGCCGGCCGTCCGCACCGCGGCGTCGCGGGGAGTGCCGACCGCGTTGCGAACGCGCTCGATCGAAGGCGCGTCGATGTGGACGAAGACGCCGGCCGGAAACCTTCCGGCCACCGGTCGTTGGCCCTGCACGATGCCGCTGATCGAGATCGGCGCGGCGAGCTCGGGCGCCTCGACCACGATCGACACGATTTCACCCACCCTCAGGGGATCGCTGGTCGAGACGAAGACCCGATCGCCTTCGACGTTCAGGAGGTTGGCCCAGAGCTGTGAGCGATCAAGGTAGGTGAGCTTCAACCCCATTCAGATCATCGTCTCACGGGTGCCAATCAAAGTTGAGCGCGCGTTCGAAGTCGGCGGGGTTGCTGGCGGCGGACTTCGCCTCACCACTCGACGCTGGCCGGCAACTCGGTCACCATCCCCCATCGTGCATCCACCAGCGCACCTTCGGCACCGACGTCCTGCGCTGCCGGTGCGGCGGGCGACGGTCCGTCCGCGCCCTCTACTCCACCCGTAAGGCTGCCCTGGAGCGCCTCGCCTCGCTCGGCGTCACCTTCCCCTCGCGGCTGCTCGTCCCGAGGTCGAGGCGGCACTGCTATTTGCGCTCGGCTTCAGTTGGAGGCGGGCGGCTGCGACAGCTAAGGAATCAATCGATTCGGTTCGGTGCCGGTGAGTCCCTTCTCGCGGGCGTACTGGTTCGGCACGATCGACGCGCGGCTCGTCGCGATCTTCCGGATCGGGCTCGGGCTGATCCTGTTCGTCGGCTGCATCGACCTCTTCGGCTCGCGGGAGCCTTTCTTCGCCTCGACCGGGATCTTTCCCAACTTCGAGCCGCTGGACCATCGGTGGTCGATTTTCCAGCTCGCGCGCTCGCCCGCCGCCGTCACCGCGTGGTTCGCGTTCGGAACCGTGTCGCTGCTCGCCTTCACCGTCGGACTCTTCACGCGTGTCTCGACGGTGCTCTGTTGGATCTTCCTCGTCTCGCTGCGAGCCTCTTCACCGACCTCGGCGCGCCGTGGGCCGAAGGTCGGAGTGGTGCCAGACGCGATCGAGACGGTGATGCTCGAGCACCGCTGCGCGCGTTAGGTGGAACCGATCGTCAGGAAGCGCGGGCCGGCGATCCGTTGGGACCTTCTCCAGCGCTCCGGCGATTTCCCAGAGCCCGTGCGGCGCGCTTGCAGAGACGGCGAGGTCGTCGCGCCCGAGCAGCACGTCGAGATCCCCGAGCGCTTCGGCGTGTCCGCAATCGCGCTCGGCCCCGAGCGTGCCGCCCGCCTCGAAGCCGCCTACAGACGGCAGCGCGCGCAGTCGCCCGACGTGCTCCAGCATCCGCGCTTCAATCGCTGGCTCGACTACGACTTCCCACTACCACTTCCTGAAAGACACTCCGCCCGACGAGCGCCCGCCGGGCCCGTTCCTCCTCGACGGAGGACGCGCGTCGATCGAACGCGAAGGTCGAGAGGCGATCGCGCGATGGTGCGTCGAGCAGGTCCGCGCGTGGGAGGCGACCCGGGAGCGGATGTGCATCTCTGCACAATGCCTGTGCGTCATTGTGCATTCTCACCCAGTGGCATCAGAGCGTAGAACCGGACACGTGAGACCCATCATCCTGCCGATCTGCACGACGCAGGGATGGATGGCGGCGCCGACGCGGGCTGTGACCTGTGCGTCCATGGGTTCTGCGCGCAGCGATCCTTCTGCGCAGCGAGGGCCACGATCACGCCCGGCACGCCGGTCTCGATGCAGAACACGCAGGATGGCGGCTGGGGCGACTGCGCGACGTCTGAGCGGAAACGGCGGGCGCAATCTCTACTATTCGCTCAACCTCGCTCCGGGGAAGTACACCCGGGTGGTCGCCGCTCCGATCAACCACCAGGAGGACGCGGTGGTTCGGGTGCTCACCGATTGCACTGCCACGACGAGCGAGAGCTCGGCACGAGGCGGAGGAATCACCAACGGCGCCGCCGTGCTGTGCCTCGGCAACCCGGGCGCCTCGGCCCGCGAGGTGGTGATCGGCGTGGGTCGGTACTCCGGCGAGGCGAACGACCTCACCGTCGCGTTCGATCTCTCCGTCGAGTTGCGCGACCCGGGCCAGGGCTTTACGCCCTGAGCCCCGCCGATCAGATCAACGGGGTCGGTGGTTGAACTCGGGTCTCCTTCTTCGGCCTCAGTGCTGGCGCGCGGCGTGGCCAGTGGTCCTCGGGGACCTTGTGAGGGGGGACATCAGAACGAGATCAACTCGAACGTGGGCTGCGGCGCCGGCCGCGAGCCGACCCGCTCGAGCTGCTCCTGCAGCTCACTGAGTCGAGCGTCGACGCGCGAGCGCTCCCTGCCCGTGGTGACGGTCTTCACGATGCCGTAGATGACCAGCCCAATGCCCGCAGCGACCGCCAGGATTCCCAGCACAAAAAAGCCAGCCGCGGCATCGCCAGAGCTCAAGAAGGCAAAGAGGAGCCCGAAGAACCCTGATGCGACGCCCCCACCCATTCCCAACACGCCGCCGACGATCATGCCGACAGGAGCCAGATAGCCGGGGCGCGCGGCTTCGATCCGCTCATACTCGGCCAGCAGCGTGACCCTCGACTCGCCCTCACCCACGTAGGGTGAGTCGACGAGCCGCATCGCGCGCGGCACCTGAGCGGCTGCTGCGCTGGCGAGAAACAGAAGGAAGACCCCGAACGGTTTCATGATGGCCGCACTGTACTGAAATGCGCTGGCAACGCCACCGTCTCTGGCGCGCCTGGCAGCGTCCGTGGTGATCACCCACGCGGTCGAAATCTCGGCACGAAGATGTCCTCGCCGGTGATGGAGGGCGCGAAGGCCGGCATTGTCACGCCAGCTACCCCTCGCCGTGACGCGCGGCGTTCGCCGCGAGCGGGGAAAGCTACTTCTTTTCGACCAGGCCACACGCGATGCGATCGCCGGCATTGCCCGCGGGGTCCGACACGTAGTCGTCCTTCCCCGCGTGAATCACGATCGCCGAACCGTCGGCGTCAAAGATGCTGTTCGCCCCCGCTTCCACGGTCAGGCCGTGCACGAACAACGTCTGCTGCAATTGGCCGGACTTCGGAACGTGAAGATTGGGGAGGTCACCCGCGTGCTGCCCCTGGGGGTTGGCAATGCCGTGCTGAGACCCCGACGGATTGAAGTGGCCGCCGGCCGTCTTGAACGGCGCTTCGCACTTGCCCGTCTCGTGGAGGTGGAACGCGTGCTCGCCGGCGGGGACGTTCTTGAGGTCCAGCTCGAAGATCAGGCCCTTGGCCGCGGTCTTCACGGTCACGGTGCCCATCGCCTTGCCCTTCGCGTCTTTAAGGTCTGCTTTGGCGACCACGGTGGGCGAGGCGACCGGCGCGGCTGCCCCGGCGTCGGCAGCAAGGACGGACAACGGCATCACGGAAACAACGGCGGCCAACCAGAGTGCTCTCATCGAATCTCCTGAGGGGTAGTTCGCGAACAGACTGTCTCCCCGCGGGGACAATGCACGCAGCGCTCGCGCAGGGCTACAGCCCGCTGGGCTGAGGGTTCCAGCCGCCACCCGTCCACCAGGTGATGGTGGCGGTGTTCCCGACGACCCAGGTGGAGTTGCTCGCATCTGCGGCGATCGCGTTGAGGTCGCTGGTGGTACCGCTCGATTCCTGATTCCAGCTTCCGCCATTCCACCGGATGATGGTGCCGCCCCGCCCCACCGCCCAGACGGTGGTGGTGGTCGACGACCAGATCGCATTCAGGTCGCTGGTCGTGCCGCTCGAGTCGAGGTTCCAGCTGCCGCCATTCCACCGGACGATGGTGCCGCTCCTTCCCACGGCCCAGACGTAGCTCGACTGCTCTCCGGTGAGCGCGACGAGGTCGTTGGTCGTGCCACTCGACTCGGGATTCCAGCTGCCGCCATTAAACCGAACGATGGTCCCGCCTTTCCCGACGGCCCAGACCGAGTTCGAACCTGTGCCGAAGATCGCGAGCAGATCATTCGAGGTCCCGCTCGACTCGAGGTTCCAGTTGCCGCCATTCCACCGAACGATGACGCCGCCCTTGCCGACGGCCCAGACCTGGTTGGTCGAGTTGCCCCAGATGGCGACGAGCTCGGCGGTGGTGCCGCTGGACTCGGGGTTCCAGTTGCCGCCATTAAACCGAACGATGGTGCCGCCTTTGCCCACGGCCCAGACGAAGTTCGAGCTGTTGCCCCAGACAGCATTGAGATCGCTGGTCGTGCCGCTGGAGTCTTGGTTCCAGTTGCCGCCATTCCACCGAACGATGGTGCCGCCCGTGCCGACGGCCCAGACGGAATTGGTGGTGTCTGCCCAGATGGCGCGAAGGTCGGCAGTCGTGCTGCTCGACTGAGGGTTCCAGCTTCCCCCCGACCACCGCGTGATCGACCCCTGGTTGCCGACGGCCCACGCCGAGCTCGAGGTGTTGACCCAGATGGCGCTGAGGTTCACGCCGGGGGTGACGGGGTCAGACGGGAGCGACGGTGGGCTCGAGCCGAACATGGAGATCGCCCGGACGGTGAATGTGTACTGCGTGCCATTGATGAGGCCCGCGACGTTTGCGCTGAGCGAGGGCCACAGTGCCATGGCCGTGAGAGCGCCCGGAGACGACGTGACGATGTACGACGTCAGCGGCAGGCCGCCGTTCGACGCCGGCGCAGTCCAGCTCACCGCCGCTTGCCCGCTGCCTGCGGTGGCGGTGGGTTTGCCGGGCGGGCTGGGAAACGTCGCGGGGATCACGGGCGCCGAGGACACCGACGCCAACCCGGGGCCAATCGCGTTGATCGCCACGACGCTGAACGTGTACGGGGTGCCGTTGGTGAGACCCGCCATAGAGAGGTTGAGCGCCCCACCCGAGCTCGCCGTCATGCCGCCCGGCGTGGCGGTCACGGTGTAGTTGGTGATCGCCAGCCCGCCGTTGGAGGCCGGCGAATTCCACGACACAATCACCTGCCCACTGGCGCCGCGCGTGCCGACGACTGACGTCGGGGGCCCTGGGGTCGTCGCAGGGACGACGGGCGCGGAAGCGGCGGAAGGAAGCGAGCTGCCGGCGACGTTGGTCGCGACGACGGTGAACGTATAGGAGGTGCCGTTGGTGAGCCCAGGCACCACCGCGCTGGTCGCGCTGGTGGTCGACGTGAAGCTGCCGGGCGACGACGTGACCGTGTAGCCGGCAATCGGCGCTCCGCCATTCGACGCGGGCAGTGTCCAGATCACCGAGACCTGCGCGTTGCCGCGCGTCGCGCTCAGAATGTTCGGAGCGCTCGGCACCGTCGATGGGGTCACCGCGTTCGAGGGCGCCGACGCCGGCCCGACGCCAACGCCGTTCGCCGCGACGACGCTGAACGTGTAGCTGCTGCCGTTGGTCAGACCGGTGACCGAGAAGCTGAGCGCTCCGGTGGTCGACGCCGCGAAGCCGCCCGGGCTCGAGGTGACCGTGTAGCCCGTGATCGCCGAGCCGCCATTCGACGCGGGAGCCACCCAGCTCACCGTCGCCGAGGCATTTCCCCGCACAGCGGTGACCGTCGTCGGAGCGCTCGGGGCCGTCGTCGTGCTGCCACCCCCGACGCCACTGCCACCCCCGACGCCACTGCCACCACCGACGCCACTGCCACCACCGACGCCACCACCGACGCCGCCCCCTGCGCCGCCCCCTGCGCCGCCGACGCCGGCGCTGCCTCCTCCCTCGCCGCCACCCGTGCCGCCGGACCCGCCTCCGACGCCGCCGTCATTGAGCCCACCGCCCCCTCCCGCACCCGCGTCGGCGCAGCGGCCCTGCTGCCGGCACAGATCGCGATCCGCCTCGAAGTTGAAGCAACCCGTTGTTGCGAACACCGCGGCCAAAAGAAGGACACGCCCCATTCCTCAGTCATACGACGAATCCCCACCGCGGCGTCAGCGCGCTGGCTTGCTGCTTCACCTGCCGGGCGAAGCGGTCATAGGTAGCTGTTTCGAGCGGCCAAAAACTCCCGCCCTTGACCGCGGCACGCGAGTTCATTTCCAGTTGGTCATCCAACTTACCCATGCCCAGACCCAGCAACACCGGTATCCGGGTCTGTTCGTCTCGCAGATGAAGAAGACGGTGAGCAGCAACACCATCAGGCACTTGATCGGACTTCACGACTCGGGTTCTTCGGGGCCCGCCTGATCGACGGCGGACTCGACGACGTCACTGACGACGAACACGCCCGGTGCATATCGGCGACGTGCATGGGAAACGCCATTCAGAGCTGCGCGACCGCGACTGGAAGCTGCGCGTCGATGGGCCGTATCGCACCACTGCCACCGGGCCATAACGCCCCACTGCTCAGTATTGCCCCACCTCGAACCATCGGGGTTCGATGACGAAGTCGGTCGGATCCACTGGGCTTGAAAGTTGCTCAGAGGCCAGGTGGCCCAGCCCCGATGCCGACCTCCCTCCGAGCCCTGCTGGCGATCGCGACGCTCTTCGCACCGTTCGCCACCGCGCGGGCGCAAGACACCACCCTCTTCTTCGTCGGCGGCGCGCACGGCGAAGGGTCGTCGCCCACGCTCGAGCAGCTCGAAGCACGACTGAAGACCGCCGACCCGAAGACAGACGTCGTCGTCTTCACTGGAAACTACGCGCGCACCGAGCTGCCCGAAGAAGACGACCCCGCCCGCGCTTCCGTCGAGCGCGCGGTGATGGCGCACGTCAAGGCGACGAAGGCGTTCGCCGCGGAAGGCGGCCGCGTCTACTACCTGCCCGGCCACCTCGACTTCGCGGCCGGCGGTTCGAAGGCCGTGAAGCGCCTGCGCAAGTTCCTCAATGAAGCGTACGGAGAGCCCACCGAAGACGTGATGCCCGAAGCGGCGTGCGGTGAGCCCGCGGTGATCGAGCTGAACGACGGCCTGGGCCTCGCGCTGGTGAACTCGCAGTGGTGGATGCAGGAATGGGAAGACGACCCGCACGCGAACCAGGGCTGCAAGGTGAAGTCGCGCGAGGCGTTCGCCCTCTACTTCCGCGATGCGCTCAACGACTTTCGCACCCGGCGGCTCGTCGTCGCCATGTACCACCCGCTGCTGAGCTACGGCGAGATGGGAGACTCGTACTCGCTGCAGTCGCACCTGCAGCCGGCGCCCATCGTCGGCACCGTGAGCGTGCTGCTCTCGCAGGTCGGCCTCGTGCCGCAGCACCGGAACCACCCGCGCTTTCATTCTTTCGTGAAGCTGCTGACCAGCGAGACGGCGCGCTACGGCTCTTTCGTCTTCGCGTCGGGCCACGACGAGAACCTGCAGCTGCTGACCGTTGAAGGTCAGACGCAGATCATCGCTGGCACGTCGGGCCCGGACGCGAAGCCGGTCGTCACTCCGGATGAAGGCCACTTTGCCGAAGCGACGCCAGGCTGGGCCGAGCTGCACCTCGACGCCCACGGCAACGGCGACACGAAGCTCGTCGTAGGCAACAACGTCGTCTTCGAGAAGGCGCTGCCGGTGATGGTGCCGTATGCGCCCGCTCCGAAAGAGCCGCCGAAGCCGATGCCCGCAGGCCCGTTCATGTCGACCTACACGAAGGCGAAGGGCTCGAAGATGAGCGCCGTCGGCAAGCTCCTGCTCGGCACCTTCTATTCCGACGCCTACACGCTCGAGCTTCCGTACGAAGTGCTGAACCTCGAGACCGAGAAGGGTGGCATGACGCCGACGAAGACAGGCGGCAGCTTCCAGACGAACTCACTGCGGCTCGTCGACATCACCGGTGCCGAGTGGGCGGCGCGCGCAGTGACCAAAGACTCGGGCCGCTTCCTCGGAAAAAAGGATGACCCGACGCAAGAAGCAGAAGGCGGCACGCTGGGCCACGCCTTCACCTCGATGCAGCCCGAGGCCGCGCTGGCGGTGCCGAAGCTGCTCGAGGCGGTGAACGTGCTCCACGCCGAGCCACGGCTGATGTACCTGCCCGACCAGGAAAGGCTCGGGAAGTTTCGGGGCTATCTGCGCGACGAGCTGGTGCTGCTCGAGCAGAGCCCGAAGACGCCAGACACCGGCGAGCTGCCGAAGTGGTTCGGGGGCCCGGGCGACGTGAAGTTCAAAGACACCGAAGAGATGATCGAGAAGCTCGAAGACGACCCCGACAAGCACGTGCTGGATCAAGAGGCGTACCTGCGCGCGCGGTTGATCGACGTGTTGGTAGGCGACTGGGATCGCCACCAGGGGCAGTGGAAGTGGGCGGTGAAGACGCAGGAAGACGGCACGAAGCTGTACCTGCCGATTCCGCGTGATCGCGACCAGGCGTTCGCGAACTTCGACGGCTTCGGGCTCGCGATCGCCCGCATCAGCAGCCTTCAGCCGCGCCAGCTGCAGCCATACGACGGCACCTTTCACAACCTCGCCTGGCTCATCTACAGCGCGCGCTACATGGACCCGACGCTGACCAACCGCCTCGATCGCACGCAGTGGCTCGAGGTCGCCGCGCAGGTGAAGGCCGCGCTCACGGACGAGGTCATCGACGCGGCGTTTGCCACCTGGCACCGTGAAGCGTTCGAGCTCGATGGCGTCAACATCGTGCGCGCGCTGAAGCAGCGAAGAGACCAACTGCCCGAGGTGGCGTCCGACTATTTCGCGCTGGTGAGCAAGAACGCCGACGTCATCGCCTCCGTGCACGACGACCGCGTCGATCTGTACTTCGACGACGACGGCTCGGTGCGGCTCACCATCGCGACGACGAAGAAGAAGCCGTGGTTCGACCGCCGCTACCAGCCGAACGAGACAGCGCAGCTGCGCATCTACGCGCTTGACGGCGACGACACGCTCACCGTCCACGGAAGGGGCCACCGCAACTTCGACATTCGCTTCATCGGCGGCGAAGGCCACGACGTGCTGAAGGGCGAGCCGGGCAAGACCACCGACGCGTCTTCAATCGGCTTCTACGACCTCGAGAAGGGCGCCACGTTCGACCCGGCCGTTCGCATCGACGACGAACGCTCGAACCTCGCGTCCCTCAACCAGTACGACCGCCTCGAGAACCACGAGCCCGGCGGGGCGACCGTCATCCCGGGCCTCGCCATCAACCCCGACGACGGCGTGCTGCTGGGCGCGGTCTTCGACCAGGTGGTTCACGGCTACAAGAAGTCTCCCTTCGCGGCCCGGCACGACCTGCTGGGCCGGTTCGCGACGGCGACGCTCGGCGCGGCGCTGGACTACCGCGGTGTATTTCCCAACAGCCTCGAGCTGCTCGACCAGCGGCTCGACCTCTCGCTTCGCACGCCGCAGTGGACGCGGAACTTCTTCGGGTACTCGAACGAGTATCCGAACAAGGCGCTGCCGCTGGACTACTACCGCGTGCGGCAGGCGGCCTTCGAGGCACGCTACGGAGTGACCTACGGCTTTGGCGGCGACCGAAGCCACGTCGGGGCGCAGCTGACGGGCCAGGTGCTGCGCACTGAAGAGACCGTTGGCCGGTTCGTCTCTGTCTCTTCGGACGTTGACGACGACGTGTTCGGCAGCAAGCTCTACGTGGGAGCGCGGCTGTTCGCCCAGACGAGCACGTACGACAAGCAGACGCTGCCGACGAAGGGTGTTGGCCTCAGGGGCTCGATCGAGAGCCGCTTCGACGCGAAGAACGGCGGGCCGCTGTCAACCAACTACAAGCTTCAGGGCTCGTTGGCGTTTCCGTTTGACCGTGCCCGGCGGGTGGTGCTCGCCAGCCGCGCGGGCGTCGAAGGCATCATCGGCCGCCACGCGTTCTACTTCTCGCCGACGTTGGGTGAAGACGAGCTGCCCGCCTACCACCGGCAGCAGCTGTCGGGTGACCTCGCCTTCGCGCACAGCACCGACCTGCGCATCGACGTGTTCCGCAGCGAAGCCACGACGCCAGGCACCTTCGGGGTCGACTTGTCGATCGATCACGGCCGCGTCTTCGGCGAAGGCATTTCAAGCAGCACCTGGCACCTGAGCCTCGGCGGCAGCATCTACTGGGCGGTGATGGACACCATTGCTTTGTCGGTCGGCTACTACCGCAGCCTCGATGGCGGCTCGCGGTTCATGATGACGCTGGGGCCGCTGTTCGCTCCGGCGATGTAGCAACTCACCGTCGAAGACGACGGTGCGGGTGTCGACGAGGTACGAGCCGCCGAGCTGCGCAGCGGGCACCTGCCACGTGCCGATGCCGCCACAGACTTTCATGGGCACGCAGCACATCGAGAATTCCATTCAGCTCGAGAGCAGTTCTGAGGTCATTTCTGGCAGGGCCCGATCCGGTTGTAGGCGACGTGCCAGTTGTCGGTGTGCGCTGGTGTTATGAGGGCCGGGCGATGGATGAGCGGACGCTGAAGACCCTGCTGGCCAGGGTGAAGAAGGGCGACGTCACGGTCGCCGAGGCAGTGAAGCAGCTCAAAGATCTGCCCTTCGCCGAGCTCGGGTTCGCGACCGTCGACACCCACCGTTCGTTGCGGCTCGGCTTCCCCGAGGTCGTGCTCGGGCAGTGGAAGACGCTCGAGCACTGCGCCGGCATCGTCGGCGCGCTCACTGCCCGGAAACAGTCGGTGCTCGTCACCCGCCTGCAGGAAGAGAAAGGCCTCGCGCTGCTCGAGGCGTTTCCCAAAGGCACCTGGCACGCGCAGGCGCGCATCTTCTCGCTGCACAACGGCCGCCGTCCCCGCGCCGGCCGCGTCGCCGTCGTCTGCGCCGGCACGTCTGACCTGCCCGTCGCCGATGAAGCCGCCGTCACCGCCGAAGCCTTCGGCGCCACCGTCAACCGCATCAACGACGTCGGCGTCGCCGGCATCCATCGCCTGCTCAAGCGCCGCAAAGAGCTCGACGACGTCCACGCGGTCGTCACCGTTGCGGGCATGGAAGGCGCCCTCGCCTCGGCCATCGGCGGGCTCGTTGGGGTCCCCGTCGTCGCCGTGCCCACGTCCATCGGCTACGGCGTCAGCGAACACGGCTTCACCGCCCTGCTCGCGATGATGGCCACCTGCGCGTCGAACGTCGCGGTGGTGAACATCGACAACGGCTTTGGCGCCGGCTTCTACGCCGCCCTCATCTCGCGCACGCGCGGCCGCAGGTAGCGCATAAGGTTCGCCGCATGATTCTTCTTCTCGAGCCCACCGGCGGAGCCGCGGGCGACATGTTCCTCGCCGCCGCCCTCGACCTCGGCGTCTCGCGCGATGAGCTCGTTCACCACCTGTCGTCCCTGAAGGTTCCCGGTTGGAAGCTTTTGGTCACCAAAGCCGAACGCCACGGCATCAACGGCACCCACGTCGATGTCGTCGTCGACGGCGACCCCGCCCACCGCGCGCCGGAACACCACCATGATCATGATCATGATCACGCGCACCAGCACGTCACCGACTCGGGCCACCACCCGCACGGCCACCGGCACCTCTCTGACATCCGCGCGTTGATCAGCGCCTCGACCCTTCCCGGCCGCGCGAAGGAACGCGCGCTCGAAGTCTTCGCCTGCATCGGCGCTGCCGAGTCGAAGATCCACAACGTCCCCGTCGACGAAATCGCCTTCCACGAAGTCGGCGCAGTCGACTCGATCATCGACATCTGCGGAGCGGCCGTCGTCCTCGAGCTGCTCGGCAACCCCGAGGTCTTCGCCACCCCGCCCCCACTTGGCAGCGGCACCATTCACATCGCGCACGGCGTCGTCCCCGTGCCCGTGCCCGCGACGCTCGAAATCCTGCGCGGCGTGCCCGTGCTCTTCGAAGGAAAAGGAGAGCTCACCACCCCGACCGGCGCCGCCCTGCTCAGGACCTTCGCCCGCATCGGCCCGCTGCCCGCGTGCACCGTCGATCGCATCGGCTACGGCATCGGCACCAAAGACTGGCCCGACCGCGCCAACGTGCTGCGCGCGTCGCTGGCCCACCACGCCGCCGACGAAGCCACTTCCGTCTATGTCATCGAGGCGAACCTCGACGACTGCTCGCCTCAAATCCTCGGGGCACTCCTCGACACGCTGATGAAGCAAGGCGCGCTGGACGCCTGGGTCGTGCCCGCGACGATGAAGAAGGGCCGCCCCGGCCACCTGCTGTCGGTGATGACCACGGTAGAGACGCACCGCGCGCTCACCAACACCGTGCTCGCCGAGTCGACCTCGCTGGGCATCCGCAGCCACCGCGCCGAACGCACCGTGCTCGCCCGCCGCCACGAAGAGGTCGCCACGCCCTGGGGCAAGGTGCGGATCAAGGTCGGCTACGAAGGGACGACGGTGGTGAATGCTGCGCCTGAGTTCGAAGACTGCCGCGCCGTCGCCGAAGCCGCGAAGGTGCCGCTGAAGCAGGTGCTCACCGCGGCGATGTCGGCCTGGCAGAAGGTTTAAGGCTCTTCGCGCCACACTGGCGGCTCGAACATCGCCGGCCGTCCTTCGAGCAGCTCGTGCGGCTTGAAGTAGCCCTTGTACTGAAGCGAGGCGCACTCCTTCACCTGGTACCCCAGGTACAGGTGCTGCCCCCCGAGCTCGCCCGCCAGCTCGGCGCACCGCAGCACGTTCGCTACGCCTGGAGACAGCCGCGCGATGTCCGGGTGGTAGAAGAAGTACGCCGCTGACACGCAGTGCGGCGTGATGTCGAGCAGGCTCACCCCGACCAGCTTGTCACCGTCGTACCAGGCCATCTCGCGGCCGGTGGACGAGGGGAAGCTGAACTGGGTCGCGTACTCCTCTTCGGTCAGCGTCGATGGGTCCCACCCGCGGGCTGTTTCCTTCGTCGCGTGCCACGCCGCATGAAGGTCGAGCCGCGCCTGGTCGACCACCGGCTTGCCGAACTCGACGCGGAACCGGCGGCTTCTTCGCAGCGCGCGCTTCTGGCTTTCCGTCGGCTGGAAGCGATCGACGTCGAGCCGAATCGAGATGCACTCGCCGCAGGGCCGGCAGGCGGGGCGGAAGTAGGCCGGGCCGAACCGGCGCCAGCCGCGCAGCAGCAGCGCCTCGAGCTCGTCGGGGCTCACGTTCACCATCAGCCGGTATTCCAGCGACGCCTTCTGGTCGCTCAGGTACGCGCACGGACGTGCTTCTTCGACGAAATGACGGACGACGCGGGCCACGCCCCAATCTTAATGTCGGACCATCGAAATCGCGCGACACCACCAACCGTTGTTAAGGAACCGACCATGAACCAGAGCCAGTGGGACGAGAAGCTGAAGTCTTTTCTCAAGAAGACCGGCGAAGACGTGAAGCGCGCCGGCAACGACATCAAGGCCGAGGCCGAGAAGCTGCTGAAGGAAGTCCAGGACCCCGAGCGGCAGGCCAAGGTCCGCGCCGGCGTCAAAGACTTCAGCGGCTGGGCCCGCAAGACCGCGGAAGAAATGGCCGGCCTGATGGAAACCGGCGTCAAGAAGGCCGAGGTCGCCCTCAACAAGGCCACCGACAAGGTCGTCGACTTCACCGTCGGCAAGCCAGGCCAGACGCGCTCAGAGCCCGTGTCGGCGCCCGACCCGACGCCGCCCGACGCTCCGTCGTCCGAGCCCAGGCACCCGCCTGCCGAGCCCAAAGCGGCGAAGGTGGCGAAGAAGTCCATCGGGGGCAAGAAGCGGAAGCCGGCCGCGAAAAAGACGGCCGCAAAGAAATCGCTTGGCAAAGCAGCGCCGGCGGCCGCCGAAGACGACGAGTAACGCGCTGTTTCATCGGTTCGCCGCCTGGGCGATAGTGGCGGCGTGTCAGACGACAAGGGCAAGTTCTCCACCGATATTGGCGACGACGTCATCAAGGCTGCTCTGGAAAGCGTTCGTAAGCGCACCGGAGAAGCCCCCGACACCACGGCCCCCGCTGCCGAAGCTGAAGGCGGGGTGAACGTCGAGGTCGAAGGCGCACCGCCTCCAGGCGACGCCAAAGACCAGGAAATCGCCGCGCTCAAGGCCCAGCTCGAGGTCTCGCAGGCGACGGGGCGTGCGGTGATGGGGCGCATCAAGGACGAGCACGAGAAGGTGCTGCGCGCCACCGCTGACCTCGAGAACTTCAAGAAGCGCGCGCAGAAAGAGAAGGACGAGCTGCAGCGCTTCGGCAACGAGAAGGTCTTGAAAGACCTGCTGCCGGTGGTCGACAACTTCGATCGCGCGCTCGAGCACTCCCGCGCCGGCGGAGACATCGCCAGCCTCGAGAAGGGCGTCACGATGATTCGCAAGCTCTTCGAAGACGCCCTGGGCAAGCACGGCGTGAAGTCCTTCGACAGCAAGGGCAAGCCGTTCGACCCGAACCTTCACGAGGCGATGCAGCACGTCGAGACGGACGAGATGCCGCCCAACCACGTCGCCAACGAGCTGCTGCGCGGCTTCATGTTGAACGACCGCCTGGTGCGGCCGGCGCTGGTGATGGTCTCGAAGAAAAAAACGCTCGAAGCGGAACCGGCTGTTGCGGCGCCCGAGGCTGATCAGAAAAAAGGGTAGAGCCGCTGTGGTTAACAGCGCAAAGTCGGGGGGAAATGTCGAAAGTCATTGGAATCGATCTCGGCACGACGAACTCGTGCGTCGCCGTGATGGAAGGCGGCGAGCCCGTCGTCATCCCCAACAGCGAAGGCGCCCGCACGACCCCGTCGATGGTGGCGTTCACCGAGTCTGCCGAACGGCTGGTCGGGCAGATCGCCAAGCGGCAAGCGGTCACCAACCCGGAAGCGACGGTGTTTGCTTCGAAGCGCCTGATGGGCCGCCGCTTCGATTCTCCGGAAGCGAAGAAGGCGATCGCGATTTCCCCTTTCCGCGTGGTGGGTGCGCAGAACGGCGACGCGTGGGTCGAGGTTCGCGGCAAGCAGTACAGCCCGCCGGAAGTCGCGAGCATCATCCTCGCCAAGATGAAGCAGACGGCCGAAGACTACCTGGGCGAGCCGGTGTCGGAAGCGGTGGTCACCGTGCCCGCGTACTTCAACGATGCCCAGCGCCAGGCGACGAAGGACGCCGGCCGCATCGCCGGCCTCAACGTCTTGCGCATCATCAACGAGCCCACCGCCGCAGCGCTCGCGTACGGCCTCGAGAAGAACAAAGACGGCAAGGGCGAGAAGATTGCCGTCTACGACCTTGGCGGCGGCACCTTCGATATCTCGATTCTCGAGCTGAACGCGGGCGTCTTCGAAGTGAAGTCGACCAACGGCGACACGTTTCTCGGCGGCGAAGACTTCGACCAGCGAATCATCGACTGGCTCGCCCTGAAGTTTCAGGAAAGCAACAACCTGGACCTTCGCAAAGACCGCATGGCGCTGCAGCGCCTGAAGGAAGCGGCCGAACGCGCGAAGCACGAGCTCTCGAGCGCCACCGAGACCGAAATCAACCTGCCCTTCATCACCGCCGACGCGACCGGGCCGAAGCACCTCACCGAGACGCTCGACCGGGCGACGCTCGAAAAGCTGGTGAAGGACCTCATCGATCGCACCATCGACCCATGCCGCATGGCGCTGAAGGACGCGGGCGTGGCGACGAATCAAATCAACCAGGTGCTGCTGGTCGGCGGGATGACGCGCATGCCGGCGGTGCAGGCGAAGGTGAAGGAATTCTTCCAGCGCGATCCGCACAAGGGCATCAACCCCGACGAGGTCGTCGCCATTGGCGCCGGCATTCAGGGTGGCGTGCTCAAGGGCGAGGTCAAAGACGTCCTTCTGCTCGACGTCACCCCGCTGTCGCTGGGCGTCGAGACCGCGGGTGGCGTCTTCACCAAGATCATCGACAAGAACACCACCATCCCCTGCAAGAAGGGCCAGGTGTTCAGCACCGCCGTCGACAACCAGCCGCTGGTGAGCGTCCACGTCCTTCAGGGCGAGCGTGAGATGGCCGCCGACAACAAGACGCTGGCGAGGTTCGAGCTCGTGGGTATCCCTCCGGCGCCGCGTGGCGTGCCTCAAATCGAAGTCACCTTCGACATCGACGCGAACGGCATCGTGCACGTCGGCGCGAAAGACCTCGGCACGGGCAAGGTGCAGCAGGTGCGCGTCGTCTCGAACTCCGGCCTCACCGAGGTCGAGATTCAGCGAATGATTACCGAGGCGCAGAGCAACTCTTCCGACGACAAGAAGAAGAAAGAGCTCGCCGACCTGCGCAACAACGCCGACGGCCTGATGTACACGACCGAGAAGTCGCTGGAAGAGTACGCCGCGATGTTGAAGGAAAAGGATCGCGAGGAAATCAAAGTCGACCTCGAGAACCTGAAGATGGTGCTCACCACCAACGAGCCGGTGAAGATTAAGGAAGCCATCACCCGGCTCGAAGGCAGCGCCTACCGCATCGCTGACGCCATCTACGCGTCCGAGCCGAAGTAGGCGTGGCGCTCAAGTTCGAGTCGCTAGAAGACGAAGTCGCGTTTCTGCGCGGCCTCGTCTCGGTGCACCGCATGGCCGACGAGGTGCTCGAAGACAGCCTCGCGCGTGGGCTCGGGCTCAACGCGGCGCTCGACGTCTTTCTGACCCAGTGCATGCGGATGATTCACGCGAAGGCCGCGTTCGTCACGCTGCGCGGCACGCAAGAGACGGTGCTGAGCCGGCTGGTTGGCAACGAGTACGTCGACGTTCGCAAGTACGGCCACTACGACGGGGCGGTGGTCATCGACGAAAAGCACACGCTCTTCGTCGCCAAGCTGGACATCGCCGAGCTGAACTTCGGTGGGCTGGGCTTCCTGCTGCCTGGCCGCTTCGAAGGGGGCGGAAAACAGGTACTCGCGCTGGTCGAGGCGATCGCCGAAATGCTCGACTCCGCAGTGCTCGCCTTTCTCGCGCTCACCGATGGCAGCGGCCCGCTGGCCCGGCTCGACGAGCTGTCTGAGCGCAGCGCCTTCCGCCCGCGCGGACGAATCGGGAAGTACGAGCTGGTCACTCCGCTGGGCAGCGGAGGCATGGCGCAGGTGATGGTCGCCCGCACCGTCGGCCCGATGGGCGTGTCGCGGCTGGTCGCGCTGAAGCGAATTCTTCCTCACCTGGCCAAAGAGCCGTCGATGGTCGAACAGTTCCTCGACGAGGCGAAGCTGGGGCTGAAGCTGAGCCACCCGAACCTGGTCACGTTCTTCGACTTCGGCCAGGCGGCGGGCGGCAACTACTACATGGCGATGGAGCTGCTGCGCGGCGTCGACTTCGACCACCTCATCTACGCGCCGCCCGGAAAGCTGCCAGCGAACGTGGCGTCGGCGGTGCTGCTGCAGGCGCTGGGTGGGCTGCAGGCGGCGCACGACCTGCGCGGGCAAGACGGAAACCCGCTGGGCCTGGTGCACCGCGACCTCTCGCCGCACAACCTGATGGTCGGGTTCGACGGCCGGGTAAAGGTGCTCGACTTCGGCGTCGCCAAGGTTCGCGACGCGCGCACCATCACGCTGCCGGGCATCGTGAAGGGGAAGCCGCTGTACATGTCGCCCGAGCAGGCCACCGCCGAGCGCGTCGACCGCCGCAGCGACGTGTTCGCGATGGGCCTGATTCTCTACGAGGCCGTCGCTGGGCACCGCGCGTTCGACAAGGGCAACGACACGCTGACGATGATGAGCATCGTGAACGACCCCGTGGTGCGCCCCGAGGGGATGACGGCGCCGGTGTGGGAAGTGGTGTCGAAGGCGCTGTCGAAGAAGCCGGAAGACCGCTACCGCAACGCCGACGAGCTGGCCGAAGCCCTGCGCGAGAAGGTGCCGCCGATTTCCGATGCCGAGCTCGGCCGCGTCGTCACCGCGCGCTTTCCCCGGCAGATGGACGAGTACCAGAAGTGGGAACGCCTCACCGAAGACTGGAGCGACACCACCCACGCCGCCGTCGCCCGCCCCGAGCTCGAAGAAGAGCCGCCCCCCGAAGGGTAGGGCTACGTGCCCGCGCCGAACATCAGCGCGACGTAGTCATTGCCGGGGCCGAGGAAGGGGCGCGCGATGTAGCGGGCCTCGATGCGCCCGGCGAACAGCATCAGCATCAGGGCAGTCGCCGCTCCGGAGCCTCCGAGGGAAAGGGTCGACGCCCCTGGCCAGATGTTCCAGCCGACCCCGAAGCCTGCGTGCGGCGAGAGCGTCTTCAGCGCCGCCGACTGGGTCACCCCGCCCGTCAGGTAGACGAGAAAGTTCGGCTGCAGCGGCCCCCCACCGCTCGTATGCAGCAGCTCGAGGCGAAGCTCGGTGAAGGGGTTCAGCGCTTTGGGGTGAAGCGAGGCCCCGACCAGCAGCGAGAGGGCGGGCATCCACTGCTGCGCGTCGGTGCGCCGCAGCAGCCCGAAGCGGGGTCCGATCGCGACGACGCCCATCGTCTCGGGCTGGGCTGCGTTGCCGTCACCCGGTACTTCGACGTTCACCTGGGCAGCGGCGAAAGAAGCGAAGCCCCAGCGCAACCCCACCCTTTGGCGAGGCTTGCGGATGGCGCAGGGCGGGAGGTCGAGAAGCTGTCGGGCCGGCGCGGCGCGTAGAGCAGGTCGTCTCCCGGCGCCGCGTTCAGCACCAGCAGCAGGGGGAGGAGCATCACGTGCCCGCACCAATCATCAGGGCGAAGTAGTCGTTGCCTGGCCCGAGGAAGGGGCGCGCGACGTAACGGACCTCGAGGCGGCCCGCGAAAATCATCAAGCCCGCGGCGAGCGCGACCGGAATCGCCAACAACAGGCCGGCGCCACCACCCAGGCCGCTGCCGCTCCAACCGCTGCCCCAGCCGCCTCCGCCTCCGCCCTTCGGCAGCCAGTTCCACCCGAGGCCGAAGCCCACGTGCGGGTTGAGCGCGAGCGGGTTTCCAAAGCCAGTGCTCAGGGTCACCCCCGAGCTGCCGTAGACGACGAAGTTCGGCTGCAGCGGGCCACCGGGCGACACGGTCAACCACTCGGCGCGCACCTCGGTGAAGGGCGAAATCTCATTCGCGGTGACGGAAGTCCCGATGACGAAGCCGAGCGCGGGCATCCACTGCCGGTCGAGAATGCGTTCCTTGAGGCCATAGCGAACACCGAGGGCAAAGGTGCCGCCGGCGTCGGTGACCTTCGCTTCCCGCGACGAGCCGACCAATGGGCGGAAAGGCGACTGCATCTTCACGGTGACGTCGAGGGCCGCGAAGCTGATGAAACCGAGCTGCGAGCCGGGCGTCTGCAGCGGCGACTGCTCGGCGAGGTTCTCTTCCACCGTCGGCGGGTCCTCAGGTGGCGTGGGCGGCGTCTCGATGAACGCGGGTGAAATGGGTTCCTGCACCGGCACCACCAACGACTCGTCGATCGGGTTGATTGGAGCCGCCGACAGCAGGGGGACGAGGAGCCAGGGGAGCATGACGTGGCGGTCAGAGCAGGCTCCGTACCAGCCCCCAAGCTGCTGCAACTTCTACATCTTCGTTAGTACAACTGGGCAGGCCCGTGACATCAGGCCAGACAAGCGTGTCAGTCCAGGACAGTCGCAATCTACTATTTCGAGCGAATTCGTAGATTCTGCCTAAGTATCACCGCTGGGCGAAAGCAGCCTCGAGCCCCTTCTCGACAGACTCGACGCCGATGATTTCCAGCTTCTTCGCTTCGAGGCGCTTGGCGCTGCCGCGCGGCAGCACCACCCGCTTGAACCCCATCTTGGCGGCCTCGGTGAGGCGGGTCTCGATTTGCCCGACCGCGCGGACTTCACCGGCGAGGCCGACTTCGCCGAGCACGAGGGTGAAGGGGTCGAGCGGGATGTTGCGCAGGCTCGACGCGAGCGCGACGCAGACCGCGAGGTCGCTGGCCGGCTCAGAAAGCTGCATGCCGCCGGCGACGTTCACGAAGATGTCGCAGCCGACCAGCTGCACCCCCACCTTCTTCTCGAGCACGGCCGCCAGCAGCGCGACGCGGTTCGTGTCGACGCCGATCGCCGTGCGCCGCGCGGTGCCGTACCCCGTCGGAGCGACCAGCGCCTGCACCTCGACCAACAGCGGCCGCGTGCCGTTCAGCGTCGATGTCACCACGCTGCCTGACTGCCCGGCCGGGCGTTCAGAGAGGAAGAGCGCGGAAGGGTCAGGAACTTCGGCGAGGCCGAAGCCCTTCATCTCGAAGACGCCAATCTCGTTGGTCGAGCCGAACCGGTTCTTGTGCGCGCGAAGAATGCGGAAGGGGTGGCCGCGCTCGCCCTCGAAGTAGAGGACAGTGTCGACCATGTGCTCGAGCACGCGGGGGCCGGCGATGCTTCCCTCTTTCGTGACGTGGCCGACGAGAAAGGTCGGCACGCCGCTGCGCTTCGCGAAGGCCATCAGGCGGCCGGCGACCTCGCGGACCTGGCTGATGCTCCCGGGCGCCGAGCCGAGCTCGGGCAGGAACATGGTCTGAATCGAGTCGACCACCAGCGCGACGGGCTTCAGCGCTTCGGCCGCGGTGAGAATGCGTTCGGCGTCGGTCTCGGCGAAGAGGTGAAGGTTCTCGCTCTTCACGCCCAGGCGATCTGCCCGCATCCGTGTCTGCTTCAGCGACTCTTCGCCCGAGACGTAGAGCGTGGGGGCTTTCTGCGAGAGGCGCTCGAGCGCGGCGAGCAGCAGGGTCGACTTGCCGATGCCAGGGTCGCCGCCGAGGAGCACGAGGCTGCCTTCGACGACGCCGCCTCCGAGGACGCGGTCGAGCTCGGCGATGCCAGTCTTGCGGCGGTCTTCGGCTTCGCTGCTGACTTCCTTGAGGCGCACGGGCTTGCTCTGGCCGCTGCTGGCTCCCCATGCGGGGCGGGCCTGTGACGCGGCAGACTCTTCGGCCTCTTCGACCAGCGAGCCCCAGCCTCCGCACTCCGGGCAGCGGCCGAGCCACTTGGGCGCCTGGGCCCCGCAGGTCTGGCAGCTGAAGTGTGTCTTCGTTTTGGCCATGGCTCCTTCTACCGCGCAGGGCTGACATGCCCATCGCATCAAGAAGCGCGCGACTTCGACGCGATCGTCAGCGGCGCAGGCGCGAGGTCTCTTCGATGATCAGCCACCGTGAGGCCGGCGCGGCGTCCTGCGCTTCGGGCCACACCATGTGCATGTTCAGCTGGTGGTTGCGGGACAAAGGCCGTACCCGCCAGCGCGTTTCCGATGTCGAGCAACGCCTTGCCGAGCGGGCCGGCCAGCTCCGCACAGCGTGAGGTCGGTTGAAGCCCGGCGGGCGCGCGAATGAAGAGCGGGTCACCCAGCATCGCGCGAAGCTGAGCGAGCGCACCGCTCATCGCGGGCTGCGAGAGTCCGAGGCGGCGGCCAGCGCGCGTGACCCGAAGCCGATGCTAAGCATTGGGGGTGCTTCGCGGTTGTCTTTCATCTGCCGAGGAAATGGAGGCTGGTGCCCGAAGTGACAGCATTGTTTCCAGTCGTTCCAAATGCGCAGGCACTCGTGCCGCGGCTTCACTTCGGGCTGGAATCGCTGAAGTCTTTCCAGGGATTTCGCTAACCTTGGGCTATCCCCCGAGTTAAAGCTGCGCCCAGCAAACTGGGCGCAGCGTGAGCGTTCATCTATTCAATCCTGGCTTCCATCTCCTCGCCATCGAAGCCGCTTGGATCACTGACTGAAGCTTACGGGGTTGTTCAGGACGTAACTGTATCGATTTAACGACTGGCCAAACTCAGGCCGCCCTTCGAGCCCGAGCTGCGCGCCAAAACGCTGGTCGCGCTGCCGTTGACCCCGCGCGGCGTGAAGCGGCAATGGTCCGCGGTGACGCGACGCGACTCGGCGGGCTGGCGAACGCGCTCAAGCGCCCTTGGTGAGGACGATCTCTTTGGCCCTATGGTACGCGGCACAATTCGCTCGCCCATCTGGAGATCCCGTGACCGGTATTCGGAAGACTGCAGGCCCCCCGCAGCTGCCCACGGTGAAGGTCGAGACCATGACTGTCACCCAGACCCAGTCCACTGGGGCAGGCCCGGGCCCCAAGACGGCGAGCGACTTCGGCAGCCGCCCCCGTGCGCCGATTGAGGTGAGGGGGATTCAGACCCCTTCGGTAAGCGACAAGCCGGCTGAGAAAGCGAACGCGAAATACGATTTCGTCGTGGTCGGCTCAGGGCCTGGGGGTGGCCCGGCCGCCGCGCGTCTCGCCGAGGCGGGCTACAAGGTTTTGGTCCTCGAGGCGGGTGTCGACAAGAAGGTCGCAGAGTCCGAGCCGCTCGCGCTCCACGCCAAGGCGTCTGAGACCAAGGACCTGCTCGTCGACGGCAAGGGCTACTTCATCAACCACAAAACCCAGATCGAAGAAGACAAGAAGGACCCCAAGTTCATCGAGAAGGAACAGGGCATCTTCGTGCCGCGCGGCGAGGGCATCGGCGGCAGCTCGCGAATGAATGCCGGCATCTTCGTGCGGCCCGACGACGTCGACTGGGACAACATTGCGAAGCAAACCGGCGACCCGAGCTGGAACGCCGCGACGATGAAGAAATACTTCCAGAAGGTCGAGAACGCCGAGTACCAGCCCGTGTTGAAGACGCTGCACATGATCGGCAAAGGCCTTGGCATCGAGTCGCTCCAGAACATGGGCGGCCACGGCTTCGACGGCTGGCTCAAGGTCAACCGGCCGTTCGACCTCGAGTTGGTGAAGACGCTCAAAGACAACCCTCAGCTCGGCAAGCTTCTGATCGAGACGATGAAGTACAACTTCACCAAGGTTGGCAACACCTCCGACAAGCTGAAGATGATGGCGTCGCTGTTCGACCCCAACCACGACAAGGCCAACAGCAAAGAAGGTTTCGTGCTCACCCCGCTGACCGTCACTGCCGACGGCCGCCGCAACGGCCCGCGCGATCGATTGCTCGCGGTCGCGCAGAAGCTCCCCGAGAACCTCACCATCCTCTCTGGCGCCAAAGTCGAGCGCATGATTCTCAACGACAAGAACGAGGCGACCGGGGTGCGATACCGCACTCCCGAAGGCGAGCTCAAAACCGAGTACTTCAAGCGCGAGGTGGTGCTCGCCGCCGGCACGTTCGCCACCAGCAAGATTCTGATGATGTCCGGTGTCGGGCCCGAGGAAGAGCTGAAGAAGGCCGCCGCAGTCGGGGTCGAGAAGAAGGTGGTCCTCGAGGGCGTGGGGAAGAACCTGATCGGCCGCTACGAGATCGGCGTCGTGCAACGGCTGAAAGAGCCGCTGCCGATTCTGACCGAGACCGAGTTCAACGCCGACCCCAACAACCCCGCCTACGCGAAGTGGAAAGAAACCGGCAAAGGCTTCTTCGCCGGCAACGGCATCGTCGCCGCGTTTCGGGTGAAGTCGGACCCGAGCAAGCCCGAGCCGGATCTCTATGTCTTCGCAGTGCCGGGCAACTTCCAGGGCTACAAGCCCGGGTATTCGAACGAAGCGGTAAAAGATCCGAACCTCATCACCTGGGTGATTCTCGACGAAAACAAGAGCGACCAGAAGGGCGAGCTCACTTTGGACCCGGCGAACCCCACCGGCCCGGTGAAGATCAACCAGATGTTCCACGGCGACGAGCGTGCCGGCGACAGCAAGCCGCTGGTCAACGGGATCAAGATCGTCCGCGAGCTCTCGAAGCGCTACGCCGAGCTTCTCGAAGGCGAGGAGTGGCCGGGCCCCGGCGCCGACACCGACGAGAAGCTCGCCCAAGCCGTGGAGCAGAACAGCTGGGACCACCACCCCGGCGGCACCACCCGCATCGGAGCCCAGAGCGACCCAATGGCCGTGGTCGACAAGGACATGAAGCTGATTGGCGTCAAAGGCGCGCGAATCTCTGACGCCGGCGTCTACGGCAACATGGGCTCGTTTCAGCAGTCGGCGGTGCTGATGGGCGCCGAGAAGGTGGCCGACGAGCTGATCGAGACTGCGAAGAAGGAAGACGCCACTGGGGGTCATTTCAGCCCATGGGACGTGCGGGTGACCGGTGAGATGTCGCCGGAAAATACCGTCTCGGACAACCTCTTCCTCGCGCTGCGGGACGGACGAAAGCTCGGCAACGATCGGGTCATCACGCCCGCCGCGCTCAACGAGCTCGTCGAGCTCACCCGGGTGAAGGGCTTCTCGAGCGAAGAGCTTTCCGAGGCGCGCGACATCGCCGCCGCGCTCAACCAGGTGGGCAACCCGAACGCTCAGGTGGTGGGCAAGCTCGGCGAGGCGATCGACCGGGGCCGCGCTGACCAGGGCTTCCTGCTCGACATGCAGGCTCGACTCGATGAGCTGACCAAGAAGAGTGCTGTGCCGGCGAGCGACTGGAAGGACCCCCAATGACCGCAGAAGATCAGCTGCAGAACACGGTTGTCTCCGCGCTTCAGGTCCGGGGTGGCGCGCTGGTTCTCCCTGAGCCGGTGGCCAAAACAATCGCGGAAGAGATCAATGCGTCGCCGGGGAAGCAGCTCTACGCCGTGGCGTTGATCGCGCTCGCGAAGAGACTTCAGGCGATGCCCGGCTCGAGGCCGGCAACCCAGAGCGTGACCTTGCTCGCTGCACTCGCCCTCGGAGACGCCACAGCTACCGCCCGTTAGCCCTGGTCACGTAGCGATTGGTCGTCGCTACGGACGCGTGGCCGAGGAAGTCGCGGAGAACGGTCAGGCCGACACCTCGACGACACCGGCAACACCGTCGCGAAACATCGTGTCGCGCCCAGCGCGCTTCCGATGTCGAGCAACGCCTTGCCGAGCGGGCCGGCCAGCTCCGCACAGCGTGAGGTCGGTTGAAGCCCGGCGGGCGCGCGAATGAAGAGCGGGTCGCGCGAAGCCGAGCGAGCGCGCCGCTCATCGCGGGCTGCGAGAGTCCGAGGCGGCGGCCAGCGCGCCTGACGCTCCGCTCGGCCCAGAGCGCTTCGAACGCCAACAACAGGTTGAGGTCCACCCCAGAGAGGCTGGCGTGGACGGTGCTCATCAGGGCGCTGCCTTCGCGCCGCGCAGGGTGGCCGGCCTGAAGAGCTCCGAGACGACGCGCCGCGCGCCCTGCAGGTTGAGCGTCGCCAACGCCGGCACCGCCACCCACGGCAGCAGCAGCGAGATGCCCAGGCTCTGGGTCTGCGCGAGCCACGGCACGAGCACAAGCGCCTGCAGCGCGATCAGGTTGATGAAATCGACGACCCCCACTCCGAACACCAGCAGGCGAAAGCCACGATGGCCACCCGCGGCGAGCGAGCCCGGCACCACCAGCGCGAGCGCACCGACGAGCAGATCGCCCAGCCCCGCTGGGAGCGCGAAGTCGGCCGGCATCAAGCCGACTCCGCCGGCCGCGAGGAGCAGCGAGCCGAACACCGCGCGCAGCAGCATCAGCAGCCGCCATTGCCGATCGTCAAGTCCGTCGAACAGTGCCCGCACCCGCGCCGAGAAGAGCCCGGCGATGCCCAGCGCCAGCCCCCCCCGAAGGTCAGGTCTGCGTTGAAGCGCCTGCCGAAGGTGCGCTGGCGCCGCAGCTCAGGGAACAGGGACGAAGTGCAGGGTCGCCGTCCCGCTGCGGATGATGGCGGGCCCATTGCGAATGGTTGGGTGAAACTTCAGCTCGCCAATACGCACGTCGAGCTCCCGCACGACGGGGCCAGCACAGCTCGATTGGCTCTTCATCGTGATGCGGCCGGTCTTCGGGGCGCGGGCAGAGAACGAGCCACGTTCGACGCAGTCATCGTTCCACTTCAGGGTGAAGGCCCCGTCGCGTTCAACCGTCAGCGCGCCGCTCAGGCCCAACATCTCGTGGAGCTCGACCCAGAGCATCCACCGGGTCGAGTTCACCTTCTGCCGTGCCTCGGCACCCACCCGACGGAAGACCTGGGCGTGAGGCCAGGGGCCGAAGAGCCCAGCGAACTGGTCCTCTGCGACGAAGAAGAGCTGTGGTCGGCCATCCCAGGGGGCGAACTCGAGCGGCGAGAGGTTTCGACTTCGCACGTTCTCGGCGAAGTCTGCGATCGGGTAGCACCAGTCGAAGAAGGCCGTCTGGGCCGCTTGGACGATGTCCGGGCCAGCATGTCGCCGACGCGCGTCCCTCAGCGCTTCGAAGTCGGTCGCCATCTGCTTCGCAGCGCGCCAGACGACCCGCTCTTTCACGACCTCGAGCTGCCCTTCGATTCGACACATCGCCGACGGGCGATCCATGCGGTTCATCGAAGCGGGCTGCCATCGCCGCACGACGAAATGCCCCTCGGGGGTGACCGTGAGCGTCGCGGGATTGCCGAGGACTTCAGCCCATTCGCCAACGAAGAACGCGATCTTCGAGTCGATGGGCTGCGCTGGTGTGGCGACCAGGGCGAGGAGCGCGAAAAGGTTCATGCGGTGCAAAACCTCGCACACCGCGGCAGGGGAAACATCATTTCGGACCTTCCTCTTGAGCTGGCGATCGAAGCCACCAGCCACGGCCGGGTAAGCGGGCGAGGCGGTGGCGCTCCAGGAGCCGAGGGTCAGCTTGGGCGCATGGTGTCCGCCATGACGGAGGCCCGCGCACCGGCCCCCAGAGGAGAACTCGTCCACTAAAACGTCGGTTTGTCTTATATAACGGACCCCGCTAGAAGACAGGCATGCTGGTGATGACCTACGCCGAGGAAGTTCGATGCCCCCCCGACCCCGCACCGCCGACCCGTACCTCGACCTCGCCGTGATCGACCGCCGTGCGCCCCGCTTCAACCAGGCGGTGGTGGGCCTGCTCGCGGTGGTCGCGACGGTCACCGGCTTCTGGCCGCTGCTCACCCTGCTCGCGGTGCAGCTCGCGGTCGGGCTGACGTTCGGGAGGAAGTACTGCCTGCCGTGCGCGGCTTACTTCACCTGGGTGCAGCCGCGGTTCGGCGAAGGGCCGCTGGAGGACGCGCGGATGCCGAAGTTCGCGAACCAGATTGGAGTGATGGTGCTGACCGCGGCGACCCTGTGCCACCTGGCGGGGTTTTCGGCGGCCGGGTGGTGGCTGGGCCTGATGGTGGCGGTGCTGGCGAGCCTGGCGGCGATCACCGGGCTGTGCGTGGGCTGCGAGCTGTACCGCATCGGCGCGCGGCTCCGGGGCGTGAAGCAGAAGGTGATCGAGCACCTCGACGTCGGGGTAGCGTTCGTCGACGGCACCATCGTCCACTTCACCCACCCCCTGTGCAGCGACTGCCAGACGCTCGAGAAGGACTTCGTCGGCCAGGGCAAGAACCTGGTGAAGGTCGACGTCTCGAAGCACCCCGAGCTGGCAAAGAAGTACGGCATCGCCGTCGTCCCCACGGCGTTCGAGGTGCGGTCGACCGGCGAGATCCTCGCGCGGCTGGCGTGACCCACCCTGGAGATGAGGGCGACAGCGGGGATGCGTGGTGGTCAAGACATCCTGTTAGGATCAGCGCGCCAACGCGCTCGACCTGACGGGCGCGTACCCGAGCTTCGCCATCGCCGCGGGAGCCGCCGTCGACCTCACGCAGTAGTAAAAGGGCTGAGGACACCCGCACGCTTGGCACACGGCCTTCTGCGGAGGCAGGGGCTTGCCTGGAATGCACGCCGAGGGCAGCCGCTCGGGAGCAAGGTCGTACGAGACGAACACTTCGATCGCCGCGTCGCCGACCCGCTCTTTCTCTGCCGCAATCGCCTTCGCCGCGCGCAGCTGGCACTGCTTGCCGTCGACGACCTTGAGGTAGTGGCGCTCGGGCGCGCCGCTGAGCAACAACGCAACCAGCAGGCTGACGGTCATAGGCGGGGCCACGCTATATGACGGCTGTGATTTCCGAACGCCTCGCGAACGCGCGCCGGCTCGAGCTGACCGACGCGGTCGAATCGGGAGGTCATGTCGAAGGCCAGTACCGCCGCGTGAAGGTGACGCTCGAAGACCACGGGCTCGAACGAACGGTGCGGCTCTACCTGGGCCGCCCGCCGGGCTGGGTGACGGTTGGCCTGCGCGTGCACGAGGTCAACGACCCGGACATGGTGATTACGGGCGACGCGTTCTTCGACGAGCACATCTCGGTGCTGGCGGAGGACGGGCGCCGGCCGCAGGTCGCTCCGGTGTTTGCGAGTGCCGCGCTGCGCACGGCGACACATACGTTCTTCAAGCGCTACCCGAACGCGACGTTCGACGGCTCGCGGCTGACGTTGCCGCACGTCGCGACCTCAGACACGGGCACTGCGCTGGAGGATGCGTCGTCGTTGATGTTGCTGTTGCAGAAGGCGGTCGAGGGAAGCGCTCAGGCGCCGCTCGAGGCACCTCCGGTGCTGTTGCCGGGCCGGCCGTGGTGGAAGAACGAAGAGCGCACGCGCTACGCGGCGACCGTCGCCGCGATGACCCTCTCTGCTTTCAGCGCTGTCGGCTTGTCGATTCCGCTGACGCAGGCGTTCTTCCCGTCGCAGCCGTTGTTCGGGTACATCTTCACGGCGACGGTCATCTACGCGGTGATGGGTTCGGGGTTGGTCTGGGCCGCCGCCAAGATCGGCAGGAAGAAGTGAGCACGTCGCGGGACCATGGTTACCGTTGGTGAGCCATGATCCGAGCCTGCCCATCCTGCGGTCAGAAGAACCGAATTCCTCCTGAGCACCTTCACGAAACGGGGAACTGCGGGAAATGCAAAGCCGCGCTGCCGCCCATCGACGCGCCGATCGACGTGAACGCCGCTGAGTTCGACGCCATCTCGAAGAACGCGAAGGTCCCGGTGCTGGTCGACTTTTGGGCGGCGTGGTGCGGCCCGTGCCGAATGGCGGCCCCCGAGGTGAAGCTGGTCGCCTCGCAGATGGCCGGGAAAGCGGTGGTGCTCAAGGTCGACACCGAGGCGAACCCAGAGCTCTCGGCCCGCTTTCAGATCCGCGGCATTCCCAACTTCATGGTCTTCAAGGGTGGCCAGAAGGTGCTCGAACAGCCCGGCCTCGTGCAGGCCGCGCAGATGAAGTCGTGGCTGACGTAGCTCTGTCGATTTCGTCGCCGGGAACCCGGTGGGCAGCGCCTTCCCTTCGAACTTGAACGCCCACCCGGGAAGGAAGAGCCGATCGATGAGCCCCTTCAGCATCGCGGGCATGCCCACCCACCACGTGGGGAAAACCCAGGTGACATGCGAGGACGCCTCGAACGACGCGCGCAGCTCAGCGAGGTCCGGCTCGTCGACAGTCTTCTCGCGATACGCACCGCGCAGCACCGGGTCGAACCGCAGCTTGTTCACATCGAAGCGCCGCACGATCGCGCCTGAACGCTGGGCACCTCGCTGCCAGGCCTGCGCGAGCGACGAGTTAAAAGAGTCTTCCGCGGGATGCGCGGTAATCAGGGTCATGGGGGTCATGGGCCGATGAGTACCCAGACCGCGTTTGCGTGACTCCATCGATGGATGCATGAGCAACTCAACTGGGACGATCTGCGGTTTTTTCTGGCCGCCGCCCAGCATGGCGGCTTTGGAGCCGCGGGCCGTCGCCTCGAGCAACAGCAATCCACCGTGAGCCGCCGCGTCGCGGCCCTTGAGGCGAGGCTGGGCGCGACGGTGTTCGACCGGACTGCGAGCGGTCTCACGCTGACCCCGCTGGGTCGCAGGGTCCTGGGTGAAGCGCAGGCAATGGAAGCCGCGCTCACCCGAGTGGCCGACGCCGCTTCGGCGACCGAAAAGGTGGTGGAAGGCGTGGTGCGCGTCGCCATGACTGAGACCCTCGCAGCCGTCTTCATCATCCCTGCAGTGTTGCCCGACCTGCTCGAGCGACACCCGAAGCTGCGGTTGGATTTGGTCATCTCAGACACCTCGGCCGATCTCGCTCGGCGCGAAGCCGACATTGCCGTCCGGTTCTTCCTGATGCCGAGCGGCGATCTGCTCACCAAGAGGGTCGCGCGGCTGCACACCGCCGTGCTCGCCTCGCGCCGGCTGGCGAAGACGCTGCAGCGCAAGCCAATCAACCAGTGGCCCTTCGTCTCGGCGTACCTGCCCATCGGCGCAGCGCCTGAAGACGCGTGGCGAGAGCATGTCGCGAGGGGCGAAGTGCGCGTGAGCACCAACAGCTTTCACGCGCAGGTCGAAGCCGTTCGCGCAGGGCTCGGGGTCGCCGTGTTGCCGGAGATCCTCTGTGGGCCGCTGAACCTCGTGCCCATCGCCATTCCGCCGTCGTTTCCCGCGCCGCCCGACATCGAAATGTACCTGGTCACGCCGCGTGCTCTGCGCCGCGTGCCCCGCATCGCAGCCGTCTTCGAGGCACTCTCGGACTCGCTGGGCGCCCTGAGGTAGTTCTTCTCTTGGCGATCAGCGCGCCTGGGGCTTGTTGAACAGCATGTGAACACAGCCGAGGTAGCGTTCCTCGAAGCCGCCTTCGCAGTAGGCCAGATAGAACTCCCACATCCGAACGAACGCGTCGTCGAAGCCGAGGCGACGCACTTCATTCACGCTCCCGAGAAAGCGTTCGCGCCAGCAGCGCAGGGTGCGCGCGTAGTGCGGGGTGAGGTCATCGAGCTGTGCGAGTCGAAGGTCGGTCGCGCGCGTCGCCGAAGTGACCAGCGAGGTGACCGAGGGGATGCAACTGCCCGGGAAGATGTACGCCTTGATGAAGTCGACGCTCTCGCGGTGACGGGCATGGTGTTGATCCGAGATGGTGATCGCCTGAAGCAGCATTCGGCCCTGCGGGTTCAATCGATCACTGCAGGCGCGAAGGTAGTCGTCGAGGTGCCGATGGCCGACGGCCTCGACCATTTCGATCGACACCAGCTTGTCGAAGCGCCCCACGAGATCTCGGTAATCGCGCTGGAGCACGGTGACCCGGTCGTCGAGGCCCTCGGCGTGAACACGCTCGCTGGCGAAACGATGTTGCGCGGGCGAGATGGTCGTCGTCGTGACGTGGCACCCGTAGTGCTTCGCGGCGTGAATCGCGAGCGCCCCCCACCCGGTTCCGATTTCAAGCAGACGTTCTCCAGGCCGCAGGTCGAGCCTTTGGCAGATCCGGTCGAGCTTCGTTCGCTGCGCCTCGGCGAGCGAGGCGTCGTCGCGCTCGAAGATCGCGCTCGAGTACGTCATCGAGTCATCGAGAAAGAGCCTGAAGAAGTCGTTCGACAGGTCGTAGTGGTAGGCAATGTTCCGGCGACTCGCGTTGCGGGTGTTGTTGCCAGCGGTGCCGAGGACGGCTTCACGGACGCCGCGCAAGAGGCCAGCGACGCCGCTGTCCATCGCGTCGAGGACGTCGATGTTGCGGGTGAGGATCCGCGCGAGGCCGACCAGGTCGCTGCAGGCGATCGCGCCGGCCATGTACGCCTCGCCGGAGCTCACGCTGCCGCCGAAGATGATCGATCGGTAGACGCCTGGATCTCGGACTTCGACGGTCACCGCCAGCCCATCGTCCGCGCGTCCGAACGTGACACTTCCGGCAGCGTCGACCAGGGTCAGCTGCCCGCGCGAGAGCTGCGCGAGAACGGCGTGAACACGTCGTCGGGCGAGCCCGTCGACCATTCGGCCAAAGGTGTCGAGCGACGCCGGACGACTCGCGAGTGTCTGCCGGTCAGCCGTCATGGTTTCTCCAGGTCAGGATGCGGGTAGAACTTCGCGCGGCGCAGCCAGAGGCGAAGCGCCTCGACGTAGATCGCGGCGACGACCTTCACCGTCATCGCCGGGTAGCCAGCCAGCGTGCGTGCCAGCGTGGCGCGACTGATGGGTCTGCGCTCGAGCGTCAGCGCCGCCTCGAAGACGCGCGCGCCGCCCTGGCGGTTCTCCATCTGGCTCCACAGCTGCTCGCCGGGCTCGCCGAAGCGCCAGACGTAATCCATGTTCATCCCGAGAAACGGCGAGACGTGAAACGCTTTGGCGAACTCGAACCGCAGGTCTGCCGACGCCCGCGGCAGCACGTACATGTGCCGCTCGCCCCAGGGGGTGTTGTTCACCTCGGCGACGACGGTCTCGACGCTGCGCCCGTCGCGCGCGAAGCAGTAATAGAAAGAGACGGGGTTGAAGCAGTAGCCGAAGTAGCGCAGGTGGGTGAGAAGGCGAATCGGCCCGCCTGGCCGCGAGCCGGTGCGCTCTTCAACGAGCCGTCGAATCGCCTCGTCGAGGGGCAGCTGGGCAGGGCCGTAATGGTCCGCGCGGCGGAACCAGGCGAGGTTTGGGCCCTTCGTGCTCCAGAAAGCGCGGCCAGCGAAGACGGTGTCGAGCTCGGCGAGGTCGAGGTACGCCATGAAGAGCGCGTAGGTGAACTTCCGCTGCGGCTCGATGAACCGGCAGTGGCGAAGGCTACCGAAATAGAGCGCGCTCTCCATCGCGCTAGAGCTGCTTTCCAAAGTGGCGCGCCACTGCGAGCGCGCTGTTCACGCCGTCCTCGTGGAAGCCGAACCCCCAGTAGGCGCCGCAGAAGTGGGTGCGGTTGCCCCGCCCGCTGATGACCGAGTGGCGCTGCTGGGCGCGCACGGCGGGGCGCGAAAAAATCGGGTGATGGTAGCGAACGGTGCGGAGGATCAACCGAGGGTCGATTTCATCGACACGGTTGAGGGTGACCAGGAACTCTTGCTCGCTCTGCAGGCCCTGCAGCAGGTTCATGTCGTAGGTCAGCGCGACGCGACCTTTCGAGTGACGCGGAACGTAGGCGTTCCAACAGGCCCACGCCCGACGCCGTCGCGGCAGCAGTCGCGTGTCGGTGTGGAGCACGGCGATGTTTTCCTGGAAGCCGAAGCTCCCGAGAATCTCGCGCTCATCGGGCGACGGATCTTCGAGCATCGCCAGCGCCTCGTCGCCGTGGCTCGCGATGATGACCTCGTCGAAACGCTCGGGCAGCCCGCCGCGCGGCGTGACGAGCACATGGTCTTTCGCGCGTCGAATCGCGGTGACCTTTGACCCCAGCCGGATTCGATCTCGAAAACCAGAGGTCAGCGCGTCAACGTAGGACTTCGAGCCGCCGCGAACGACGCGCCACTCGGGCTGACCAAGCACGTCGAGGAAGCGGTGGTTGGCAAAGAACTGAGCGAAGAAGCGCGCGGGAAAAGCCTCCATCTGGCGCGGGTCGGCCGACCAGATGGCCGCCCCCATCGGGTAGAGAAAATGCTCGATGAACGTGCGCGAATACCGGTGTTCGGCGAGGAAGGTTCCCAGCAGGACGCTGTCGTCTGGATCTTCGAGCAGCGCCCGGGCGCCGATTTTGAAGCGAGCGATCTCGGCGAGCATTCGCCAGAAGCGAGGTCTCAGCGCGTTCCTGCGTTGGGCGAACAACGCGCGATTCGAGTACTCGAGGCCGTCTGCTTCCGAGTGCACGCTGAAGCTCATGCTCGAGGGCTGCGAGCCGACGTCGAGCTTCTTCAGCAGCCGGACGAAGTTCGGGTAGCGCTCCTCGTTGAAGACGATGAAGCCCGTGTCGATGTCGTGGGCACGACCGCCGCTCTCGACCCGAACCGTGTTGCTGTGGCCGCCGACGTAGTCGTTCTGCTCGAAGACCGTCAGCGCGTGCTCCCCGGCAAGGAGATGCGCACAGACGTTGCCCGCGATTCCGGTTCCGACTACCGCGATCTTCAAGTGCTGCCCCTTGAGGTCATCAGAAAATACATCGCTGTATAATCTTTGTATAACGCTGGGCGTCTGGACGCCGCCAGGGCAAATCGGCGCACGATCGCGGCCGTTACGAGAGGTTTGCAGACCTCGGGCGCGGACCCTAGGGTGGAGGCCCACATGCCTGCTCCCATTCGAAACAACGGCGCTTCGACGACGGTTCGCCCCACCGACACCACCGCTCCGGCTGCGCGGACCCCCTCGACGCCCGCGCCTGTCGCCTCGAGCACGACGGGTTGGTCGCCTGCCGCCCCCGCCGCCGCCACGACTCCGCGCGGGGATGCCTTCGGCGCCGTCACCGCCCGGGTCGCCGAACGCCTCAACCCGCGGCTCACCGCGAAGAGCAACTTCGAGCTCGTCCCCGGCCGTACCCCCGACGCCGTCGGCCTACCGCAGGTGCTCGCCGCCATTGGCAGCACCCCGCAGGGGCAGGCTGCGGTGAAGGCGGTGCTCGCGCAGCTGCAAGAGAAGACGGGCATCGCGGTGCCGGCCCAGGTGCAGGCCGCCGCCCTCGCGCACCCCGAGCAGGCCACCCGCGCGTTCGAGGTCACCCCGAAGCAGATGGCCGCCGGGATGGACGCGGTCAACGCCCGCTACCACGAGGGCAAGCTGAAGCAGGTCGCGCCGCGCACCTTCGCGCTGCCGCAGAAGTTCGACCTCGCCAACCTCGACGCCGCGCCGTGGACGCGCGCCAGGCCCGAGATGAAGGAGCTCGCGCCTGGCCTGTTCGCCGGTGACCTGGCCAGCACCACGCCCGACGCCGAGCTGAAGCGCAACACGGTGATGGCCGAGGTCTTTCAGCGCCTGTCGAGCAACCCCAGCTCGACCGAGAAGTTCGAGGTCGCCTACGGCGGAAAGTCGTTCACCAAGCTCGACGACTTCCTCGGCGCGCTCAAGGCCGACGGCTACGAGGTGAACGTCAGCTTCCAGCAGCGCATCGCCAACTTCGCCAACCTGAAGACTGTCGTCCCCGGCTCGACGCCTCCGCAGTTCCTCGATGTCCCCGCGCCGCTGATGGTGAAGACGGGCATGGTCGACAGCACCGGCAAAGAGGCGGTGGTGCCCTCGGCGCACTCCGAGATGCTTGTATCGCTGCGTGCGGGGCCGAACACGCGCGGGCCGAAGCTCGACTCGGATCAGAAGTTCTACCAGGGCGTCAGCGGCACCGGCTTCTTCCCCGTCGGCAGCTTCGCCGAGCCGAAGTGGTGCGGAGCGTCCACGCTCGCCACACTCAAGGGCGACAAGGCGCTCGAGGCAGTGAAGCTCGCCGGCGTCTTCACCGACGTCGTGCAGCAGAGCGCCCGCAAGCTCGACCTCTACGCCGACGGCTACGGCATCACTGGCGTCTGCAACGACTCGGTCGCCGTGATCGAGCAGGCCACCACCGGCGTCGCCCACGAGTACCCGCTGCTGATGAAGGACTCGGCGCTCACCCCCGAGCTCCAGCGCCGCCTGTCAGACGGTGACGCCTCCGATGACGCGCTGTGCAAGCAGCTGAAGAAAGCGATTGAAGATCTGCCCAGCGACGTGCGCCAGAACGCGAGCAGCCGCGCGCGCGCCCTCGCCTCGATTCCCTGGGCCGCCGGCGCCGAGCCGTTTCAGAGCACGGTCGAGGCGCGAAGGATTCTCGGCGGCTGACGGTCAGACGTCCGAGCAGCTCGTCGCGATCAGCTAAGGGTTGCGCCGTTCACCGCCACCTCGCGGCCCAGCGAGTGCTGCCGCGCCAGCAGAATTCGCCCCATCCCACCTTCGCCGATGACGCCGACGGGGGTCAGCTCGACCTCGTCTGCAGAGGTCTGCTCGCGCGCAGCGTCCGGGGTCGCCAGCAGCAGTCGGGGCAGCGTGCCGCCCAGCGACGGCTCGACCGCGGTGACCTCGGAGCGCGGGCCCGACGCGAAAGTGTCGTCGTGAGACCCCAGAGCGAACGTCGCGTCGCATGAGACGCCCGCCGGCAGCGCCTGAAGTCCCATGCGTTCGAAGTGGAGCTCGAAGTCCTGTTTCCCCATGCGCGAAGGCCGACGCTATCGACATTCGGCCAAAAGGCTACCGTCCGCGCATCGCTTGCGGCGGGCGTTCGACTTCGACCGCCGCAGGGTGTCTCCACCCATCGCAAGCTCAGGCACGGGGCATGCTGTGCTGGGCGGCATGGTCCAGGTCTCTGAGCTGATGTCGAGCAACGTGTTGACGTTGACGTCCAACGCATCGCTGGGGCGGGCGTTCGCCGAGATGAAGCTGGCGCGGATTCGCCACTTCCCGGTCGTGAACGCGGAGGGCTCGGTGGTCGGGGTGGTGAGCAGCCTCGACATCGCCCGCGCGATGCCGCGGCCCGGGTACGGGAAGTCGATTCCGGTCGCGTCGCTGATGACGACTCAAGTGCACACGGTGCGGGAAGATCGACCGGCGTGGCACGCGGCGCGGTTGATGCGGACGAAGAAGATTGGCTCGCTGCCGGTGGTGAACGCGAAGGGCCAGCTGGTCGGGATCATCACCGAGACCGACTTCATCGAGGTGGCCGAGCAGGCGCTCAAGGGCCAGCGGCTTCGCCGTACCCGCGCCTGACCTTCGGCCTGTGGATCCGCGGCAGACTCTGCATCAACCGTCTCCCCGCGCAACGTCTGCACGCGGCGCCGCTGCCTCCGACGCCCCAGGTGCGAGAAGCCCGCGGCCTGACATGTAGGCCTGAAGGCTTTGCGCGCCCGTGCCGAAGCTTCAAGTGATGGACTTCGACCGCGCCCTGCTGGAGCTGCTGAACGGGAACGAGGTCCAGGCGCCCCCGTACCCCGCGACCGCGCTGAAGCTGACCCAGGTGCTCGGCGACCCGGCCCACCACCGCGGCCACGTCCTCGATGTCGTTAGGGCCGACGGGCCCCTGGCCGCCGCCGTCCTGCGAATCGCGAACTCGGCGATGTGGGTGGGGCTGGAGCCGGTGACGACCTTGAACGCGGCGGTTGCCCGCATCGGCGAAGCCGAGCTGGGCCGCCTCGCGCTGGCCGCCGGACTCGCCGGCAGCATGACGAAAGCGGGACCCCTCGCCCGGCTGCGCCGCCGCGTCTGGCACGACTCGGTGTCGGCTGCGGTGTGCGCGTCTGTGATTGCGCCCACCCTGGGCCTCGATCGGGAAGAGCTGTTCGTCGCGGGCCTGCTGCACGACATCGGAAGAATGGTGGCGCTGCACGCGATCGAGCAGCTGCTCTGGCGGCTGCCCAGTGAGCCTGCGCGGACCGCGGCCGACTGGTGGAGACTCACCGAGCGCTACCACGTCGAGCTTGGGCTGCTGCTCGCGAAGCGCTGGCAATTGCCCGAGCTGTTCGTCGACTGCATCTCGCAGCACCACCAGGTGTCGCCCGCGGGAAGATACGCGCGCCAGACGATCGCGATCGCGGCGGTCGACCAGCTTGTCGACGTGCTGAACGGCGGCGTGCCGCTGACCACCGCGGTCCTCGCGGCGGTGCTCGCGGTGCCTGAATCGACGGACCACGCGCGGCTCGCGGCGGATCTCGCGAAGGCGCCGTCGCTGATCGCCAGCTTCGAAGATCCGACCGTGCCCGAACGGACGTCGAAGGTCGAGCCCAACCCCCTGCCCTACCTGGGCGTCGCGCCGTCCGTCCCGATCACGTTTCACCTGCCGAACGGTTCGACGGCCGAATGCCTGTCTGCCCGCGCGACTGAAGTCACCTTCACCTCGCGAACGCCGATTCCGGAAGGGTACCTGCAGCCCGTCGACGCCTCCCTTCACGGCCAGCGCATCTCGTTGTGGCTGCGAATCTCTGCGTCGACCCCGAGCGAGGGAGGCTGCGACGTCGTCGGCCATCCGTTCGCGCTCACCGGCCAGGCGCTCACCAGTTGGCTGTCGGCGATGCGCGATGGCGCGGGCCTCGACGCCAAGGGGCAGGCCTGAGGCGGAGGCCCGGCGTGCGTCTCACCGTCGGTTGGGGCGGCCTGGGAAGATCGTGCCGGGGTAGATGAAGGTCGCGCGCGCGAGCGGGCTTCGCATGAACGCGATCCAGCCGATGGCGTAGAGCGCCACGGCCAGCTGGACCCAGAGCGCGGCGCCGAAGAGATGCGTCTCGAGCGCACTGAAGACAACCGCTGCGCTCCACGCCAACCGCGTCGCCCGACGTCGGCGAAGGAACATCAGCCCGCTGACGAGCACCAACGACCAGCCAGCAAGCGCCACCCCACTGAGCGCAAGAACGCCGGGCTCGACCTGCGCAGGCCGCCCAAGCATGAAAGCAAAGACATGGGCCATCACGGCCAGCGCGTGGACGATGACGGCCAGCGCGAGGAGGTCGAGCCAACGGCCGGCCGGGCCGCGGGGCGCTTCCTGGTAACACAGCTCGCACCAGCACTCGCCACGGCTCGACCCTGGGTCGCACTGGCTGCAGATGCGGGCCTCACAGCGGGCGCAGCGATCGGAAAGCATGAAGCCCACGTGGCGGGGACAGGCGACGTCGGGCTCGGTGATTTCCGCCATGGCCTCAGGTCAGCCGCGAGAAGAGCCGTCAGTAGATCGACGCCAACGATTGGGCGGGCGCGGCTCCGGCGAGTGGCTCGACCGACCAACTCGAGGTGCCATCGAAGCTGACCAGCAGGAAGCCGTCTGAGCTCGCGGTGGGCGGCTGCTGCAACGTCGAGGCGAACTGGTTGCGCGACATCGAAGTCCGCTCTGCACCCGGTGACGACGACCGAGGGCGTGTCTCATCCGTACACCTTACCGATCGCCGAGGCGTGGTGACCAATCACCGCAACTGAATCACCATCGGAACGCGCAAGACACTCGGCAACCCGCTGCCTTTTCCCCAGCACACGACTGCGCCGCTGGCACGCACCGCGCAGGTGAGCTTCCCCCCCACGGCTATCTGGGTGGCGTCGTTGAGGTCGGCAACGAGACCTGGCTCCACGCGATTGCGAGTTGTGCCGTCCCCGAGTGAGCCGTCGTCGTTTTGCCCCCAACACAGCACCGACCCGCTTCGGAGCGCGCACGCATGCCGCCGGCCTGCCACGACTTGCGCGACATTCTGCAGCCCCGGCACCGCACGGTGCCGTCGCGCATGAGCATGCAGGCGAACCCGTCGCCGATCGAGAGCTCCGATGCGTCGAGCAGCGACGACCCGCGCGAGAGAAAACCCTGGGTCGTCGCTTCGCTGTCCAGAGCGCAGTCAACCACGTGTCATTGAGGCCCCAGCAGCGCACGGTTCCATCGTGAAGCGCGGCGCAGGTGTGTTCCCGTTCGGATCCTGGCGCCAGTGAGCCTCGCATCGACAAAGCTGGTCGGGTCGGGCTCGAGACGCACGCCCGCGATCGGGCTCCGGTGGTGGCGGCTTCGGTGACGCTCAGCTCCTGCCCGCGCGTCTACCCGGTCAGTCGCCCGAAGGCCTCCTCGTCGTCGCTTCGCTTCACCGACGCTTGAGCGCCGCCGGCTGCTTCCGCATCGCGTCGAGGCCGTCGAGGATGAGCTCGAGGCCGAACTCGAGCTGGTGAAGCCCATCGTGCCGGCCCGCAATCACTTCCTGTGACATCCCGTTGAGCCATGGAAATTGCTCGACAGGAATCAGCGGAAGGAACTGCTTCGCCGCCGACGCGTACTCGTGCGGGTCGAGCGGGAAGTTTCGATTCTGGATCGTGAAGCCGTAGATGAAGGCGTCGAGGGCAGACCAGGCGTGGTCGGCCAGCGGGTACGAGAAGCCAGCCTGGCGCAGGCACCCGATGGTCGCGTCGACGTAGCGCAGCATGTTCGGCCCGATGTTCATTCGCGAAACGAACAGCATCGTGGCCCAGGGGTGCCGGGTCAGCACCACGTGCGCCGAGTGCGCGCGCTGACGCATCGCCGCTTTCCAATCAGGTCCATTCGGGGGCAGCTCGATCTCGCGCACGACCAGCTCTACCAGCCCATCGAGGATCTGCTCTTTGCCCGGAACGTGGTTGTAGAGCGACATCGCCTCGACCTTTAGCGCCTGCGCGAGGTTCCGCATCGAGAGCGCTTCGATGCCGCCCTTGTCTGCCATGCGAAGCGCTGCGGTCATCACCTTCTCGCGCGTCAGCGGCGCGCGGGCGCCCTTCTTCCTCGTCCTGGTGGCCATGGCCTGCTCCTTAACGCGCCGACGTACATACGCCGTAAGTTTTGATTGACGAAGACATCCGACGTTCGCAGAACGCAGGCACTGTCACGCTGGCCTGACAGTCGCCAGCCCCGCGTCGCGGCGTTCTTTGAAGTTGGTGCTACTTCTCGTTCGCGAAGGCACCGACCGAAGGGGAGCTGCGATGGCGATGACGCGACGAGAGCTGTTGGGCGGATTGGTCGCGACAGGCGCAGCAGGCGTGTGGATGCCTGCAGCCCACGCGCAGGTCGCACCCGCGCCTGTCTTCCCGACCATCTTCATCAAGCTGCGCGGTGGCTGGGATCCGGTGCAGCACTTCTGCGGGCGGGTTGGCTCGACCAACCGCTCGGTCACCAGCTCTCAGCTGAAGACGTCGAGCTCGGGCGCGGTCTACTTCACGCCGATTCTCTCGACGATGGGCGCGCACATCGACGACGCGGTGGTGATTCGCAACGTCAACATGGCGGGCACCGACCACCGCGTCGGCGCCAACCTTCTCTGGTACGGCAAGCTGGGCGGCGGGCGCACCGCGTGGACCAACCACCTTGCGTCGAAGCTGCTCGCGCGCCAGCCGGCGGTCGCTCCCAACCTGGCCGCGTACTGGACCTACGACTCCTCGGGCGGCGTGAACGACTTCGTCAACTACAACAACGCCAGCCCCAGCCCGCTCGGCGCGGCGCAGCGGCTGCTCAGCATCGACGGCTTCGCGCGCAGCATCGACCTCACCGGCGGGATGCCGACCCCCGCGCGGCAGAAGCGAATCAACGCCTTCCTCGGCGCGTTCGACGACGCCCAGTACAGCCCCACCGTTCAGGCGCCGTTTCTTCAGGCGTACGGGCAGTCGACCCAGCAGGCCAACGGGCTGGTGGACAAGTCAGTCACCCAGCTGTGGCCGCCGGACGCCGCGACGATGACGCTCTTCGGCGCCACCTCTGCCGAGCTGGGCGCGCGCGGCTACGCGGGGATCCCCGCCTTCAAGGCGATGTGCATGCTGGCGTTCCAGGTCGCGCGCACCCGGGCGACCCACGTGCTGTCGTTCGACGGCGACACCGCGCTCGGCGGGGTCACCTACGACACCCACTCCAACAACATCGCCGGGCAGCTGAACGCCGGGCGGCACTACTTCACGCCGATCGCCCAGCTGCTCTCGGCACTCAAGGCGACGCCGTCGAACATCGTCGCCGGCAAGACGATGTTCGAGACCACCCACGTCGTGATCGCCTCGGAGATGGGGCGGTCGCCCGGCGCGGAAGGCTCGACGGGCACGACCCACTGGCCGTGGACCCACGCGCTGCTCTTCGGCGGCAACTTCAAGCGGGGCTATGCGTTCGGCGACATGACGTCTGGGCTCGTCGGGGTCCCGGCCGACTTCAGCACCGGGAAGATCAACACCGCGGCGCCGATGACGACCTGGCTCAACGTGGTGGCCACGGTGCTGAAGGCCAATGGGGTCGCTCCTTCCGGGTACGACCCGGCACTCCCGATTGACGCGGTGCTGTCATGAGAAGCTTCTGCGCTGTCCTCGTCGCGCTCGCCGCCACTGCCGCGCTCGGAGGCCCCGCCGCGACCGGGCCCCAGCCCATCAGCGAGGTCGCCTGCCTGCGCAAGATGTCGCTCGATCTCACCCACCGCGGGCCGACCGCCGCCGAGCTCGACAAGGTGAAGACGAAGACGGCCACGCTCGCGCAGATGGCCGACGCGTACCTGGCCTCGCAAGAGTTCTCGGGCGTCGTGTTCGACTGGTACCGGCGCGAGTTCCCGCCCACCAGCGTCACGCCGGCGGGGATCGACACCGAAGAGCCGGCGCGGATCATTCGCCACATCGTGGTCAACGACCTCGACTTTCGCGAGGTGATGACCGGCAACTTCACGGTGGGCACGGATGGCGTGGCGTCGATGCAGGTGGGCAAGCCGGCCGCCGGCGTCCTCTCGACCCGGCACTACATGAGCTCGGCGCGCGGGCTCTACCGCCGCGTCTGGGCCGGCCGCTTCGAGCGACAGTGGACGGGCATCGCGCTGACGGCCACGTCGATTCCTCCCGGCACGATTGACCTCACCCGCGATGGGCTGGCCAACAACCCGGCGTGCGCCAACTGCCATGTGCACCCGGTGTTTGGAATTGATGCGCTGGCCAAATTCGCCGACTGCTGGAAGGATGACGGCAGCTACGACGGCGCGTGCACGACCCCCGACGCGATGTTCCTCTCGCGACCGGGCAAAGGGCTGCCTGCGCTGGGGCAGCTGATGGTCGGGTCGAAAGAGTGGAAGGCGCAGATCGTGAACTTCTACTTCCGGCTGTTCTTCGGCCGCGGGCTCTCTACCTCGGAGTCCGACTTCTACCTCGCCGCCGCACAGACGTTCGAGACCAGCGGGTTCCGCGTCAGGGCGCTGATCAAGCACCTCGTCACTTCTTCCGCCTACTGCGCGCGATAGGACCTTCAATGACTCCCATTCGACAGCGCAGCGTGTTTGTCTTTGGAGCGTCGTTGCTCCTCGTGGGCTGCTTCGGCGCCAGCACCCTGGACCTCGAAGAGACGCGGGCCCCGCCGGTGGCGGTGGATCCAGAGCCGCTGCCCATCGAAGAAGGCGGCCCAGGTGTGATCCCCGAGGATGATCGGCTCAAGGGGGCCGGTGGGCGCGACCTCACCGAGTTCTGGGAGCAGCTCACGGTTCCCTACTCGGCGAACGTGAAGATGCTGACGTTCGACATGATGAAGGCCGAGGTGAAGCGCACCACCGGGTCGTCCTGGGTCGTCGCAGGCACTGACCAGTGGGAAAGCAACCGGGCGGCCTTCGGTGGCGCGAACTACACGACGACGTTCACCGAGGACATCACGCCCAGCCCGCAGAAGATTCTGCTGTGGCGGAAGATGGCGTATCAGGTGTGCCTCGATGCGGTGGTGCGCGACGCAGGGAAGGCGAGCCGGGTGGTGTTCACCGACGTCGACCCGGGCGTGGCGATCTCGACCTCGAACGCGGCGGTGAACGCGCAGGTCGCCGGGCTCTACCAGCGCTTCTTCCTCGAGGAGCCGACGCCGCAGGACGTGACGCGCGCGTCGGGGCTGCTCGCGGCGGCGTTCGCCGATGGCAGCGATCCGAAGGAAGCGTGGCGCGCGCTCTGCGTGGGCTACCTCGCGTCGATGAAGTTCCTGAGCTACTGAAGACGGCGTCAGGCCCTGCTCACGACTGGCCGCTGCTCTCGAGGGTTGGGCGGCTGAGCAGAGACTGCAGCGCTTCGAGCAGATCATTGGGGAGGAAGGGCTTCCCGATGAAGGCGCTGTGGGGGCCGGTGGCGCCGAGGGCTTCGAGCGAACGATCGCTGTAGCCAGACATGAAGAGCGCCTTCAGGGTCGGGCGGTCTGCCCGCAACCGCATCAGCGCCTCTGGGCCTCCCATCTTCGGCATCACCACGTCGGCCACCACCACGTCGATGACGCACCCCGCTTTGGCCGCCTCGAGCAGCGCTTCTTCGCCATTCGAGGTGGTGAGCACCTCGAAGCCGACGCTCTTGAGCACCCGGGCGATGACGTTGCGAATGGCCTCCTCGTCTTCGATCAGCAGGACGCTTCGGCCTTTGCCCTCGACGCGGGTGGTCAACGGCTTGGCGACCCGATCGGGCGCGAGCGCGTCGGCCCGCGGCAGGAGAATGTCGAAGCGCGTCCCCTGGCCCTCGACCGAAGCCACGGTGATCGAGCCGCCGCTTTGGCGCACCACCCCCTCGACCACCGACAGTCCCAGGCCGGTGCCGCGACCGAGCTCCTTGGTGGTGAAGAAGGGCTCGAAGATCCGTCGGGCGACTGCGTCCGGCATTCCGGTGCCGTTGTCGTCGACCCGCAGCAGCACCATCGGGAGCGCTGCGTTGCTCGCGGCGACGTCGGCGGTCGACAGCGTAATCACCCCGCCGGTCGGCAGCGCGTCGCGGGCGTTGACCACCAGGTTCATGAGCACCTGCTCGAGCTGACCTGCGTCCGCGCGCACGATCCCGGTCGCCTTCAGCTCGCGGCGCAGCTCGATCGTGGCTGGCACCAGCCGACGGATCATCGCCAGCAGTCCTTCGACCACCTCGTTGACCGAGACGTTGCGGGCGTTGAGCACCTGGCGCCGGCTGAAGGCGAGCAGCTGCCGGGTCAGACCCGCGGCGCGCTGCGAGGCGTCCTCGACGTCCCGGAGCATCTCGAGGTCTTGCTCGGCCCGCAGCGTTGGCCTGAGGCCTTCGACGTTGGCGAGCAGCACGGTGATCAGGTTGTTGAAGTCGTGGGCGATTCCTCCCGCGAGCAGGCCGATCGATTCCTGCTTCTGGGTCAGCGCCAGCTGCTCGGTCAGGCGGGCGCGGTCGCGCTCGGCCTGGCGCTGGGCGGTGACATCACGCACGCTCACCCGGATCCCCGGCGCTCCCTCGAACAACAGCGGCCGCGCCTCGAGGTCGACCTCGCAGCGGGTGCCGTCCGGCCGCACCAGGGTCGAGGGCCGCACCACCCCGGTCGCGGTGCCGATAATCACCTCGAGCCCGGCGAGCTCGCGCAGCGGTCGGTTCACCAGCCGCTCGGTGGGCAGCCCAGTGAGCGCGAGCACTGCCGGGTTGGCGGCACGCACCCAGCCGTCCTTGTCCACCGCGAGGATGCCCTCGGGCGCGCTGTTGACCAGCTCGGCGTACTGGTTCTCGCTCGCCCTGGCGCGGCTTGACGCGTCTTCGTTGAGCCGGGACGACAGGTAGATCACGCCTCCGGTGGTGATCAGCGACGCCGCGATTATCGAAAGATCGAGCGCGGGCACGACCAAATAATTCACCTGGTACCCCTGGCTCTCAGCCACGAAAAGCAGCGTGACCACGCACGCCGACAGCAGCCCGTAGACGATGCCGCTCCTCCGGCTCATCAGCACGCTGGTGGTGGCGATGATCGGAAAGTAGGTGGAGATGATCGGAGAGTGGCTGCCGCCGGTGCCGAAGATCTGCACCGTGACCAGCAGCCAGAGCATGAACACGAACGTGTGCGCCGCCTCGCGGGGACGACCCGAACGGAGCGCGATCTGGGCGCCGACGACCATCGTCATCGCGGTCGCGCAGCCAATCATGTAGCGCCCAGCGAGACCGACGGTGGTGACGGTGGCGAGGGTGACGAGCATCGTCCCGAGCGCCACGATCACGGTGACCCAATGCAGCAGCCGCGCGAACGCCTGGTCCTCTGGACGCGCCACCACCGGGGGATAGATCCAGCTCAGTCGACCCTTGTTCACGGCTCCCCACAAAGCAGCGAAGGTACCACCGGGGCGTGCCCAGGTTCATCGACAGCCGGGGATTCCTGGCCGGGTCGAACCCAACCTGTGGCTGCACGCATGTTATGGATGGCTTTGGAAAGGTCAGGGGGGAGCCGATTGCAACCATTCGACGACGCACGAAGGCTGGCAGTGTTGCGGGACTACAGCATTCTCGACACGCCGCCAGAGGTTGGGTTCGACAACATCACCCGACTGGCCGCGAAGCTCTTCGGCACGCCGATTTCTTTGATCTCGCTCGTGGATCAGCACCGCCAGTGGTTCAAGTCGCGGGTCGGCCTCGCCGCCCAGCAAACGTCCCGCGAGGTGTCGTTCTGCGACCACGCGGTGCGTGCGAACGACGTGCTGGTCGTCTGCGACGCGCGGGCTGACGCGCGCTTCTCGTCCAACCCGTTGGTGACCGGCGATCCCAACATCCGGTTCTATTGTGGTGTCCCGCTGCGAAGCGCGGAGGGCGAATGTCTGGGGACGCTGTGCCTCATCGATCGCAAGCCCCGCGAGCTGACCGCGGCCCAGCTGTCGCAGCTCGAGGACCTCGGGCGGCTGGCCGAAGGCGAGCTCGAGGTTCGGCGCAGGCATCTGCTGCTCGAACAGGCGCTGGCGCGCCAGGACGCCTCCCAGCGCTCGAAGGAGCAGCTGGCGTCGATGATCGTCCACGACCTGCGCTCCCCGATGACCGCGCTCGGGCTGCTGTGCTCGGCAGTGACCCCCGCCGACGCGTTCTCGAAGGAGTCGCTGGACGAGATGCTGGCCGAGACCGAGCGGATGGGCGGAATGCTGACCGATGTCCTCGACGTCTGCCTCAGCAGCAGCGGCGCCCTTCGGCTGCGGCGGAGCGACTTCTCGGTGCTCGAGCTGGCGGCGGCGGCGGTGCGGCGAATCGGACGCCTCGCCCAGGCTCGGGGGCAGCGGCTGGACCTCGACGCCTCGGCAGCACCGCCGACCTTCAACGGCGATCGCCACCTGCTGATGCGGGTGCTCGAGAACCTGCTTGGAAACGCCGTCAAGCATGGCTCGCCCGACGGGGCGATCACGTTGGCCGTTGGTTCCAGCCGCCCCGGGTGGGTGCGGGCCGAGGTCCGTGACGCCGGGCCGAGGCTCCCCGAAGAAGCCCGCGAGCAGATGTTTCGGCCGTTCGAGCAGGGCCCGGCGTCAGCGTCGGCGCAGAAGGGTTACGGGCTGGGGCTGGCCTTCTGCAAGGCAGCGGTCGAAGCCCACGGCGGCGTGGTGGGCGTGGGCCCCAACGGCACCACTGGCAACTGCTTCTTCTTCGAGGTGCCTGACCGTGCGCTCTGACCGCACGTTGATGTTCGCGGTTCTTCCCTGCGCCCGGGGCGTGACTTGACCCTGACCTCGCCGCGGCACTACCACTCGAAGCGACTTGGATCCGATTCGAAGCGCCGCCGCGTTCTCTGACGCCCAGTCGGTTCTCGACTGGGTGGTTCGCGATCTCTCGCTCGCCAGCCCGCGCACCTTCTTCCTCGGGTGAATCTACCGTTCGTACCCGGCGCTCGAGATGGGGCTCTCGGCGGGGTGCCGAGACGGCCACCTGGTCGACGTGCGGGGCCTGCACGAAGCGTTCTGTCAGTCGCCCACGTTCTTCGATCGCTGGGTCGTCGAGAGCCGGCAGCGCAACCGTTGGCAGGACTACACCCAGATCGACATCCCCGTGCCGCTGCGCCAGTTCTGGAAGCTCAAGACCTTCAACTCGTTTCGGCGCATCGTGCTCTGCAATGGCTCTCGGCCGATGGCCTACCTGTCCGCGGACCTTCCTCCCGGATCCACCTGGACCCACGCCGAGCTGAGCGGCATCGACGCCCGCTACCGTCAGAGCTCGAACGCGCTGCGGCTGGCGGCGCTGGCGTGGCGCGCGCGGCAGGCGCGCCGCTGGCTGCCGCGCGACGCCGAGCTCAACGAGTTCGTCGCCCACATCGGCAACAGCGACAGCGATCGAGCTGGTGAAGCAGCTGCTGACCCCAGAATGGGCTTGTCCGCCGAACGGCGAATTGTGAGCGCACCAGGCGGGCTCCTAGAAAATCAGCCATGACTCCACTGCTGATGCTGATGCTGCTCGCGCCCACGGCGATCATCGAGCGACCGATTCCCGCGGGCCAGCGCCTGCTCTCGTCCACCTTGCGCCGGCGCTCGACGGCCGGCTCGCGTTCGCCTACCTCATCGCGCGCAGCGAGGCGGACCCGACCGACGCGCCTGGGCACGTCACCGCTGAAGGCCTCGCAGTGAGCATCCGGCTCGATCGGCTGCCTTCGGGCGAGCTGGCCAACGTCGGCACGGTCCTCTCGGGCTTTTGCCGGTGGGACGCGCTGTGGACCCTGGCTGCGCACGGCTGGGTCAAGCGCATCGAGCCGATGAGCGGAGGCCTGACGCCCGCGATGCTCCCGGCGAGCACCACCGCCCGCGAGGTCGAGGCGACCCAGCTGAGCGAGTCGGTGAGCGCTGTGCATGCAGTGAGCTCGACGCCTCGGCGAGCACGGATCCCGAGGCCGAGGCCGTCACCTATCGCTGGGACCTCGACTACGACGGCGAGCCCGACCTCGGGCCGCTGTCGAACGCGCAGCAGACGACGATGCGGACGCAGCCCGTGGGCGCCTGGGTGAAGCTCGAGGTCACCGACCCGCACGGCCGCGTCGGCCGGGTGCTGATCCGCATCGAAGAAGGCGTGGTCGTCATTCCCGTCGTAGACGCAGGGGCGCCGCCCGATGCGGGGGCGCCTGACGCCGGCAGCCCAGAATCGATTCCCGACGCGGGGCCTGGCGAGCGGGTCAGGCCCGTGGGGTGCGGCTGCTCGAGCGGACCCGCCCAGGGGTTCTGGCTCTTTGGTCTGGCGGCGTTGGCCCGCCTTGTCGCCGAAAAGCGCGGCTCCAGATCTTGTGGCGCGGACGGCGCGGCGGCGTCAGACAAGGTTTGTACAACCTTTACCGGAATCCATGCTGCCCTCGAGGTTTCTTCTTTCTTCCCCGCCCGGCCCCCGAGCGCTTCGGCTCGGGCGCTTCCTCGAGCGCACCGACCCGCTCGCGGATGACGTCATCGACGCGCTGGTCGCGCGGCCGCAGCCCGAGCAGCACGCGCTGGTGAGCCGGATGCTGTCGCCTGATGCGGGGGTGCTCCCGAAGCCGCTGGCGTCTCTGCACGAGTGGCTGCGCGAGGCGCCGCTGTGGTTCGACGAAGAGCGCTCGAGCGCGGGCGGCGAGGTGCTGCTGCGGTCGGGGTTACTGGCGGGGCTGGTGCTGGCGTTCAAGTCGCTCGTGCTGGGCTACTGCTCGCCGGGCGGCAACAAGCCGCTGGCGTTCTCGGGCCGGCTCACGGGCGACGTCAGCAAGCGGCTGGGCGAGACCGCGCGCTTCGTCGAGGCGGTCAGCCAGCCGGGCGGGCTTGCCTTCGGAGCGGCGGGCTTCGTGGCCGCGGTGCGGGTCCGGCTGATTCACGCGCGGATCCGCCATGCGCTGGCGCGGTCGGAGCAATGGCAGTCGGCCCAGTGGGGCGCTCCCATCAACCAGTACGACATGGCGGGGACGGTGCTCCTCTTCTCATCGATGCTGATTGAAGGGCTGCGGCAGCTGGGCGCCGACGTCACCGGGGAAGAGGAAGGCGCGACCCTGCACCAGTGGCGAATGGTGGGCCGGCTGATGGGCGTCGAAGACGAGCTGCTGTCGACCAGCCCGGCAGAGGCGCGCAGCGCGTGGGCGCTGCTCGAGCAGACGCAGGGCCCGCCCGACCGCGACTCCCGGGCGCTGACCCACGCGCTGGTGCTCTCGGGCCTGGACCAGGGCGCGTCGGAGGCGTCGGCCGACTTCGGCTACGCGCTGTGCCGACATCTGATCGGGCCCCGCTACGCGCAGGCGCTCGAGCTGCCGCGGAGCACGTGGGATGTCGCCCCCGCGGTGCTGCGGCGGGTGGTGGGCCAGCTCGAGCGCGTGGTGCACCAATTCCCCGGAGCGCGCAGCGGTGCGCTGAAGGTCGGGGCTCTGTACTGGCGGCGCACCATTGAGCTTGCGCTTGGAAAATCAGAAGTCCTCTTCGAGCTGCCTACCCATGTCCTCGCACGCGCCACCTGATTCAATCTGGGGCCGGTCGAGCCGGCTGGTGCAGCTGGCGGCCGGGCTGGCCAGAAAAGAGCTGCAGGGGCGCGTCGGCCGCGCCGTCAATCGCGGAGAGGCGCTGGTGCAGCAGGCCGCGCAGCTTCGGGTGCAGGTCGAGCAGGCCAAAGACATCGTCGAGAGCCTCGGGCAGCTCAAGGGCGCGGCGATGAAGGCGGGCCAGCTGCTGAGCATGGAGCTGCGCGACGTGCTGCCGCCCGAGGTGATTGCGGTGCTCAGCCAGCTGCAGGCGACGGGCGCGACGGTGGCCTTCGAAGAGATTCAGTCGATTCTTCTCGAAGAGCTGGGGCCTGAACGGCTGGCCCAGCTCGACATCTCGACTGTGCCGCTCGCGAGCGCTTCGATAGGCCAGGTCCACCGCGCGACGTGGCGGGCGCCCGATGGGTCGATGCACGACCTGGTGCTGAAGGTGCAGTTTCGCGGCATCGCCAAGACGATCGACAGCGACCTCGCGCTGCTCGAGCGCATCGCCCGGCTCTTTCTCACCGTTCAGCTCAAGCACTTCGACGTGACGGCGGTGTTCGCCGAGCTGAAGCAGGTGCTGACGCGCGAGACGGACTATTTGCACGAGGCGGACGCGCTCGAGCAGTACAGCGCCCACGCCGCGCGCGTGCCGGGCTTGCGGGTGCCCGAGGTCTTTCGCGCGCTGAGCACCAGGCGGGTGCTGGCCCTCTCGTACGAGCGCGGGCTGACCCTCGACGCCTACCTGGCGACCAAGCCCAGCCTCGACGATCGCGCGCGCGTCGCGCGGAAGTTGCTCGACCTCTACTTCCGCGAGTTCTTCGATTGGGGGCTGGTGCAGACCGACGCGAACTTCGCAAACTTCCTCTTCCGGCCCGACACCCACGAGGTGGTGCTGCTCGACTTCGGCGCGACCCGCGCCTACCCCGAGGCCTTTCGCATCCAGTACCGCGCGCTGCTGAACGGGACGCTGAAGGGAGATCGTCCGGCGGCCCTCGCGGCGGCGCAGGCGTTGAACCTCATCTCTCCGGAAGAGCCGCAGGCGAGCCGAGATGCGCTGCACGCGCTGCTCGAGGCGGTGCTGATCGTCTTCAGCCCGGGCGCGCAGCCAGTCGACTTCCAGGACAAGCGGCTGGTGGAAGACGCGTCGGTGAAGCTGAAGGCGTTCTACCAACAGCTCGTCTGCTCGGCGCCGCCCGCGCAGCTGTTGTTCCTGCACCGAAAGCTGGGCGGCATCTACAGCATGGGGCGCGCACTGCGGGCCCGCATCGATCTGCTTCCCTACGCCGCACGGCTCGAGCCCGATGGCGCTTCCTAAGCGGTACGCCCGCCTCGTCGGCTCGAAGTTCACCAGCACCGCGTCCTTTCTCGGCTGGCGGCACTTCCACGTCGGCGCGCTGCGGCGAAACGGCGCCGGGTGGGACGCAGAGGTGGTCTCGTCGGTCGAGCCAGCGACGCGCGCCTGGGTCGACGTGGGCTCGCTGCTGGACAGGTGTCAGTGGGACGCGGGGTGGAAGCTGCTCAAGGAGCTCGCCGAGGACCTCGACCGCCCGGCTTGCAGTCGAGGGCCCGACACGAGATGAGGGCGCGATGCGAACCACGGGGTGGGGCCTGCTGTGCGCGGCGGCGGTCGTTTCGAGTGGGTGCTTCACGAGAACCATCGCCGAAAAGATGGGGGTGAGCGGCTGGTTCCGCGCCGACCTCGAGCCGAGCCGGCCGGACGCCTACAAGGAGCGCTTCGAGCCGCTGCCGCTGGCCGATGCGGCCTTTGCTTGCGAAAAGCTGACCCCGCTCGTCCGAGACCCCTCGAGCCCGATCATCGTCATGGTCCACGGCGTGGGCGGCGACGCGGAGGAAACGGAGGAGTCGCTGCCGCTGTTGATGGCCGGGCCGCACGCGTCGATCTTCCTGTTTCGCTGGGTGTCGTACGACAGCCGGGACGCGGTCGCCGCCCGACTGGCGGCGGGCATCTCGAAGCTCTCGCACTGCGTGCCGAGCTCCGAGGGGCGGTTGCTGATTCTGGCGCACAGCGCGGGTGGCGTGTTGTCGAGCTTCGCCGCGAGCAGAATTCAGCTCCCGGCGGCGACCACGAAGGTGCCGTGGCTGACGATCCTCACCGTGGCGTCTCCGTTGTCAGGGACGATGGCGCGCGCGGTCAGGCCCGACGGAGCGGAGGAATCGGCGCTGCTGCTCGACTTCGGCACGGCGATCTCGACGTACCCAGCCGCCGCGCCGGGAGTGCGCGTCGTCCACCTGCGCAGCCAGGCGCCGGCAGACTCGGTGATGACGCCGTACAAAGGCCATGTGCCGAACAACCCAAAGGTCGGGGTCCCCGGGGCGCCCCAGCTCGACCTGCCCGATCATCTGTCTCACAACGGCGCGCTGGTGTACGTGGCGGGTGAGATCGCCGCCGATCGCTGGAAGGGGTGGCGCGACGGATCGCCCTGAGTGACACGCAGCGTGTCGAAGTGACGTCGAATCCGCCGAAGCCGGTGTCACTTCCGCAGGCGCGAGCCCGGGAGCGACGGTTGAAGCGCCGCTGGCACGAAGGCTGCTGAGGGCTTCGCACTCAAGCTCGGGCGACGGGCGCCCTCGGGGGAAAAATGAAAATCAAGACAGCAGCGGTGGCGATGCTTTTGGGAAGCGTTCTGTTCGGATGCGGCAGCGCGGGGGGAACCGGTGGCGGCTCCGCTACACCTGCGGCCGCCCGGTGGGGCTCAAAACCAACGTCGGGCTCTTCGCGCGGAAGCTCGAGGTCGGGCTCGCGCTCACCAGCGGCAGCCACCAGTCGGATCTGTTCCCGTTCTCGAACGAAACCGACTTCAACGCAGGGAAGACGGTCACCGGGCGGCTGCAGTACAAGTTTCCGATTTGGAACAAGGGCCTCGAGCTCTCGGCGTCGGGCTCGAACGCGGCCCGCGCGACGGTTGGCCTTCGGGTCGACCTCACCAGCTTCCTGACGGTGAAGGCCGAGTACGTGGTCAACCGGGGCATCTCGATCCTCGAGTTCCCCGACGATGTCTTCACCACCTCGCTGGTCGCGTCGTACTGACACGATGATTCTGAGCGTGATGGTCGCCTCGCTGCTCTCTTCGTCGCCCTGCACGCTGGTCGGCAGGGTCGAGCTCCGGCGCGGCGGGAAGACGATTGAAGCCGGCGGGCAGGTGGTTCACCAACGAGGACAAGGACGAGCACAGCGTCTTCTCGAAGGACGCGCTGCCCCTGCTCGACTTCCCCAAGTCACGCAAAGGCGAAACCGGCCGCCACACTTTCGAGTTCACAGGTGCTGCCCGGATCCAGTGCGACATCCACGACTGGATGCGCGCGGACACCCTGGTCGTGGAGAACCCCTTCTTCACCCTGACTGAATCGAATGGCACCTTCCGGATCCGCGACCTGCCTGCGGGCGCCGACTACACACTCGTCGGCTGGGAACCCAATGGCAACGAGACGCGGGTGGCAGTGAAGGGCTGCAGCGGAGAGACGACAGTCGCCGTGGAGAACTGATCTGCGCCTGACCCGAGGCGCCATCACCCGACCCCAGCCGATGTGGGTGAGCGCGAGAGCTACCGATGTCCGCCTTCACGGGCTGGACGGCGACCGAGGCTGCTAGCGTTCAAGGCCTCCTCTTTGCGATTGCTCGCCACACCGGCGAGGAGTTCCTCGATGCGAGTACCTCTCTTGGCGTGCGTGCTGCTGACCGCGTGCGGTTCCGGAGTCGGCGGCGGTTCCGGAGTCGGCGGCGGTTCCGGAGTCGGCGGCGGTTCCGGAGTCGGCGGCGGTTCCGGAGTCGGCGGCGGTTCC